>JYMV01034520.1_pt1 | contig 92318 bp, 76 predicted proteins | sample 338911 | NCBI WGS metagenome assembly JYMV01 (sample SAMN03354496, study PRJNA234377) | hydrothermal vent metagenome | biome: Deep sea; feature: Hydrothermal plumes at the Eastern Lau Spreading Center, Western Pacific Ocean; material: Seawater | place: Tonga | collected 2009 | depth 2000 m m | reverse complement strand
GGCGCTATGAAAAGCTTGATCGCAACTTCATGTCTAGGCTCAACTTGGTGTGTACCATTATCTGCTTGGCGTGAATGTTAACAGGCCCTAGCGGATGAGTATACTCTATTCATCAACCATCGAATTTTCTTCTGGATGGCTTTCCTGCTGGAACAAGGCATCAGTAAAATCTTTGGCGACAAAGTCACGAAGATCATCAAGTTGTTCGCCAATACCAATTAACTTAACAGGAGCACCGATTTCATGCTTTACTGCAATCACAATTCCCCCCTTAGCAGTACCATCAAGTTTGGTAACGGCAACACCAGTAATCGGGACGGCCTCATGAAATATCTTGGCCTGTATAATCGCATTTTGACCTGTTGTGCCGTCAATTACCAGTAGTACCTCGTGTGGTGCTCCAGGGATTGCTCGTTCCATTATCCGTCCAATCTTAGCAAGTTCATCCATTAAAGGTTTCTTAGTATGAAGCCTGCCCGCAGTATCGACAATCACCACGTCAGCTCCGCGAGATTTTCCGGCTTCAATGGCATCAAAAACCACCGATGCAGGATCGGAACCCTCGCTTCCTTTAATTAGTTCGACTCCGGCGCGATCACACCATATCTGCAGTTGATCGGAAGCCGCGGCACGAAATGTGTCTGCTGCCGCAACGAGCACGTGGTTCTCTTCATATCTGAATCGATGGGCAAGTTTTCCAATCGTTGTCGTTTTTCCGGAGCCATTAACGCCCAAAACAAGAATTGTGTACGGTTGATGATCAGAAATATCCAGAGGTTGATCGGTTTCATCAAGGATATTGAGAATCTCTTGCTGGATTACACCTTCTAAATCGAAGGAGTCGCTCAGTCCCTTCGACTGCACGATATCACGGACATTGTCCATCAGCATCATCGTTGTATTTACACCTACATCAGCTTGTATCAGGATTTCTTCGATCTCCTCCATCAGTTCCTCATCGATTTTTCGATCTGCCCGCAGCAGAGATCGAATATGACCGACAAGGTTTTCTTGAGTCTTCGATAAACCCGATTTGAGACGATTAAACCAACCTGTTCTTTTTTCTTTCTCGGCACCATTGATAGAAGGATCTAATTTCCCTTCGGTGGCATCCAAGTCCATTGCTTCCGGTGGTGCTGATGACTCTTGATCTTTTACTTTGTCCTTTTTCTTGAACAGGTTTCCTAACACTAGCTTGTGGTTTCCTCTAGTAATTAATCGCTGAATTTTGCAGAAACAATTTTTGAAACACCTGCTTGTTCCATTGTGACGCCATAAATGATATCTGCTGTTTCCATTGTTCGCTTATTGTGAGTAATAATAATGAACTGCGTCTGATCAGCATATTTACGAATTAGGTTGGTGAACCGTAAAACATTCGACTCATCGAGCGCTGCATCAACCTCATCCATCACGCAGAAGGGACTCGGCTTAATTTTGAACATAGCAAAAAGGAGAGCAATCGCTACCAGAGAGCGTTCACCACCTGAAAGCTGCGTAATATTCTGAGGCCTTTTTCCTGGTGGACACGCAATGATTTCAACACCGGATTCAAGTAGGTTTGATTCATCTGTTAGCTGTAGCTTCGTTTCACCACCGCCAAACAACTCAGTAAAAACTTCCTGAAAATTTGCACTGATTAGATTAAAGGTTCGTTGGAAAGCTTCACGCGATGTTTGGTTAATTTTCTCAATTGCATCATATGTAGAATCGAGGGACTTTTGTAAATCTTCCCGTTGCGAACAGAGAAAACTTTCTCGTTTTTTCTGTTCTTGGTAATCTTCAATTGCTTTAAGATTAATGGGACCAATAGCTTCAATTTGGGTTTTCAAATCTTCAGTCTCAGCTACCAGTTCAAGTTCGTCGATTTCATGCTCAGTATTTTCATCTTCAATCTGATCAATAGACACTTGGTATTTGTCTTGAATTTTTGACGAAATCCCCTTTAGTTGCATCTCCAATTGAGTCGTGTTGACCTCTAACTGATGACGCATTCGGTTGTGTTTGTCAAACTGTTGTCTTTCCTTTTTAATCATCTTATGTGATCCAGAGATGGATTCGGTTATATTTTCACGTTCGGTTTGAAGCGAATTGGCTTTTTCCTCACTCTCAAATTTTTCTTGCTCAAGTTCGAGAAATCGTTTTTGGGCTGAGTCAATCTGACCAGTAAGTTCCTGTTTCATCTCCTCATCGGAATTGATGATCTTTTGATGGTTGTGCATACTTTCAACTATTTGATTCTCATTCTCATCAAACGAGGTTATGGCCGTGCTTAAACTCTGTAGTTTTTCCCCTTTCGTGGCTAATGAGATTTGCAGGTCCTGACATGATTCTTCGACTTCTCTGAGCTTATTCTTTTCTGTCTCGACTTGCTCCATAAGTCGTTCAACCTTGCGGAGCAAGATGGAATCGGACTTCTGGGCCTGTTTTAGATCAGATTCGAGCTGATGGCGTTCTCCTTCAATTTGCTCTGATTGTTCAATCAAATTGGCTCGCTCTTCCTCAATTGTACCAAGTCGCTGTCGGATTTGGTTAAGCTTTTGTTGCGATTGATCCAGCATTAAGAGAAGGCTTTTGTGCTCAATTTGGCTTTCTTGCCATTCAGTATTTAACTTGTGTCGGATTTGTTGTAGTTCATTGATGCGCTTGACAAGTTTTTTACGTTGCGAATCTTTTTCGATAATCTTTTGGTTAAGATTACTCACCTGTTTTTCCAGGTCTTCCAACTCTCTAGATCGACTCAGAAGCCCGCTAGTTTTACTACTTGTGTGTCCACCCGTGACTGCTCCTGAGGTATTAATGACATCACCCTCAAGAGTTACGAGTCGGGCATTCGGTCGGAATTTCCGTGTCAGTTGCACAGCGATATCGATATCCTCGACGACCAGCGTATTGCCTAAGAGCTGATCAATCGCCACATCATATTTGGGATTGCAATCAATCAAATCTCCAGCCACGCCAATTACGCCAGGTTGATTTAGCAATTTATCTTCGTTGAAATATCGAGGACGCAGGATATCAAGAGGTAAGAAGGTTACTCGTCCGGCACGTTTTTCTTTCAGGAATGCGATACCTGCTTGGGCATCTTCCGCCGTTTCGGTAACGAGATTTTGAATCGCACTTCCGAGTGCGACTTCAATTGCTAATTCGTAGTCTGGATCAGTATAAATGAGTTCGGCGATTACACCGCAGACGCCACCAAACTTTTTGGCATCAACCTCCTTTGCTTTTAGGATAGCGCGAACACCATTGTAGTATCCCTCGTGTGTGTTCTGAAGATCTTTTAGAGACTTGAGCCGCGATGCACTCATTCCCAACGATTCTTGTGAACCTTGTATCTCTATTTCCAACTTATGAAGATTGGTCTGTAGCTTCTGCAGTTCTTGATCGCTCTGATTCTTCTGACTGTCAATTCTAAGTAGTTCTACCGCCACCTGCTTCTCACGCATTTCAGATTCCTTGTGTGTCGTCAGTGCGGTATCGAATTCGGACCCTAGACCTTCTAAACTCTCATTAATTCGTGTGAAATCGGATTCTGAGTACTCCATTCTGTTATTGATCGAGAGTATCTGTCGTTCGACTGCCGAAATTTGGCTAGTTTCCTCTAAGCGTTTTGTTTGTGCAGCCTCGATCGATTGGTTGGTTTGGTTGACACGTGACATTAAGTCCGCTAATGTACTTTTACGTGCGTTCAATCGATTCTCTTCTAGTTTGAAGGCGACATCAATTTTTGCCTGTTCTTGTTTTGATTTTTGCTTTTGTGCTTCAAGCCCATCAAGTTGTTGTTGTAGCGATTCAATAGCCTGCGCAGCTCGTGAGCGCTGTTGCTGAATATTCAGCTGCCGCTCTTTATAGAGAACGATCTGCCGCTCGGTCTTTTCAATTTCACTCTGAAATTTAAGTACGACTGCTCGTCCCTGTTGAATCAGACGATCTAACTCTATTTGCCGATTGGTTGATTCTTCAATTCTCAACTCGGTGGAGTCAATAGCCTCTCTAGCCTTGGCAATCAAGATCAGGATTTCTTCTAAATTGAGTTGAGTTTCGCTAAGTTCTTTGACAAACCGATTGTACTCTTGTTTGCTGAGATTCAGTTCAAGCCCTTTCAACATCTGATGCAGTTTCTGGTATTTCTCAGCTTGTTCTGCTTGTTGGCGGAGTGATTCGGTTTCGCGTTCTAGCTCATGGATAATATCATTCACCCGACTGATATTTTGCTCTGTTTGCTCCAGTTTTTTAAGCGCATCCTTTTTACGATGTTTGTATTTCGTAATACCGGCAACTTCATCAAAAATCTGACGACGATCTTCTACACGGGCATTGAGAATAAGATCAATCTTACTCTGCTCCATCACAGAATAGGCATCGACCCCAATACCGGTGTCCATAAACAACTCGTTGATATCTCGAAGCCGACTGGGAACCTGATTAATCAAATAATTACTTTCGCCATCCCGCTTTAGCTGCCGCGTGATTTCAAGTTCAGGGGATTCAAGTGCTATCCTGTCTTCGATGTCTGCAATTCGCATTGCTACTTCAGCCTTGCTTACAGGCTTCAGCGATTCTCCACCATTAAAAAGAATAGCTTGCATATTCGCACAACGTAACGATCGCGGACGTTGCTCACCAAGTACCCAGCGGACAGCATCAGAAATGTTACTCTTTCCACATCCATTGGGGCCAACAATCGCTGTAACACCCGGGTTCAAAATTAATTCAACTTCGTCAGCAAAACTCTTAAAACCGCTAATCTTAAGTTGGCTAAGATACAAAGTTTCAATCCTCCGGATTTGAGGCTCTTCTCTGCAAGAGAAGAACGTTGACGCATTACAATCTGTTTCAAATGTTTATTGGGTTTTATCGATTTGTTACCATATTTTATCGACTTGTTCAAATCAGATGCAATATAAACTCAGATTCCTATTTTCATTTTGGATTGAATGCGGGCAGCTAAATCTGAATTACAAGTGAGTGAAGTAGCATGAAATCCACGGAAAATTTCAGATTAAAGGCAAGATGAGGTTTGTGACAAGGTGGGCTTAAAGTCTGAGAAGAACTAAGTTACCAAGGGGGCTTGGAATAGGTTCGATGCTACTAAATATGCCATATTTTCACCTGTTAAGTAAGTTCAAATTTTGTCACAACATTGAGAATCAAGCGAGCGTTATTACTCTGTAGGTTCATCAGGTGTGTTAGAAGTCAAATGAGCCGATGTCATCGGTTTCTGAAGGAAGTGCATTCTGATTCTCCATCTGTTTCAAAACCTTCTCAAGCAGATTCAAATGCGTTCCATAGCTTGCCCAGTCGCCCGATCTCTGTGCTTTTTGAGCTTGGTTCAAATATTGATTTGCACGCTTAGCCAGCTCAATCAGACTGCCGTCCAGCGAAATATCATCAGCAGGCAAGTTCGTCGCTTCTGCTCGCCGTTTCTCGGAAGATCTTGACATGGAATCCATTGGTGAAACATTAAAGAGCTTAATTAATGCTTGATCAAGACTTGCTCCCCAAGCAACTTTTTCCCTATAACCGACAACGACACGACGTAACTCCGGAATTGCCGAGTCCCCTTCCGACTGGATATATATTGGTTCTACGTACAACAGTGATTCACTCATCGGGATGATTAGAAGATTGCCGCGAAGTACACGAGAACCCTGGGTGTTCCAAAGCGAAATCTGCTGTGAGATATCCGGTTCTTGGCTGATATAGTTTTCTACCTGCATTGGGCCAGAGGCCAGTTTTCCTTTTGAGAATCTGTAAACGATCAATTGGCCATACTGAGGCAAATCACAGCGTGCTGCCATCCAGGCAGTAAGGTTTCGCTTGTTTTTTGGAGTGAAGGGAAGCATTAACACAAATTCTGCACGTTCTTGTCCCGGGATTTTAACGATAACATAATAAGGAGCAACATCTTGCACATTTGAAACTGTTGGAGCGATTCTTTCCGGTGCTGGAGCAAATGGATTAGATTGAACCGGTTGTGTCGGTTGTCTTGGTTGTTCAGTATTATCATAAATTTCTTGACCAATTTGCCACGGGTCTTCTCCCGCGTAAAAAGTAATTGGATCCTTCATATGGTAATCTTGATACATGCGTGCTTGGATTAAAAACATCGTCATTGGATAACGAATATGAGTTTTAAGATTGTCAGGCATTTCTGAAAACGGCTTAAATAAATTTGGAAAAATTTGATCATAGCATTGCACAATTGAATCGTCTTCTCTATCCATCCGGTAGAAGTTTACCGTACCATCGTAGGCATCAATCGTTACTTTAACTGAATTTCGGATGTAGTTTCCCCAAGGCCTTTCTCCTCCTTGGATTCGTCTTGATGTGCGTATACCCTGACGCTCCGCTATAGTTGATCTTAATACATCCTGCATCGGTGATGAATAAGGGTATCGGTTTGTTGTGGTATAGGCATCAAGCATCCAAATAAGTCGACCTTCATGAATGACAAGGTAGGGGTCTTTATCATAGTGCAAAAATGGGGCAATTTTTTGTGTCCGTTCTTTGATGTGGCGATGGTACATGACACGACTTGTTCGTTTTATTGGCCCAGGTAAAACAAACTTTATTTCGTTGTTGAACTTGAGCATATAAACCAGCCTGCGCCAGGGAGATGACAATTCAATTCCGCCTTGCCCCTGATAAGCATACGTCTTATATTCTTGACCAACCGACAGAGGATAATCAAATTCAAGTAGTTCCTCTTGGCCGGGATGCGTGATAATGTAGTGTGTGGTCCGCTCTCCGTAGTAAATTCGAGGACCTGGATTGTCAGCAAATTTCAGATTCCATTCCGGCGCGTAGGTAATCGGATCAATATCGCGAATGTACATTTTGGGTTTTCCGTCTTCAATTTCACTAACTGGACTCATCACAGCACCATAGCCGTGTGTGTAGACATAGGTTTTTTTGTACCAATCTTTACGGGCACTTGGTAGATCGTTTATGTTCAATTCGCGTCCCGAGAGCATTACTTGCCGGATATTACCATCTATCTGGTAACGGTCAACGTCTACATCGACGAAATCATACTGAGACCTCAATTCCTGTAATTGACGGAAAGTTCGTCGCAAAGGCCTCCAATCCCACAACCTTGAGCTGTTGATAACCGCAGCATTTTCTTGGCTCATTACGTCCTCATATGTCAGTTCACCCGTAAGGGGATATTCTTCTTCGGTAACCCGTTTATCGGTAAGTCCGTAGGCGTGAAGTGTGGCCTCAATGTTATGCTTGATATATTTAGCTTCCAATTCTTGCTTGTTCGGTTCAACACGAAACCTCTGAACAAATGTCGGATAAAACTGACCAACAAAAAAAATTGTGAAAAACAATATTAACATTCCCAATGCATACCGTACACGGCGAAAAAACATGCTGATAAAAAAAACGATACCACTTACAGTAGCCGATACCAGCGTCACCCATAAAAGTGGCAGACGTGCATGTATCGCAGCATATCCACCACCAACACGTACGACATCGCTACTGGGTTTGTTAAGCAGTTCAAACATCATGAATCGACAATTCCAAGCAAAGAAGATAAGGGTTAGGGCAATCAAGGCAAATAGGTGAGCTTTGACTTTCTGAGGTGGCTCTAGGCGATTGCGATCACTAAAGATTGCGCCATGGAAGAAGTAAATTACCGAAGTGAAAATGGTTAGTAACACCAGGACTCCGAATAAACTGCTGCAGATAAACTGTTCTAACGGCATCCGAAAAATATAATAGCTTATATCTTTGTCAAATATGGGATCGGCGTTTCCTATGCTGATATTTTCGGCTCCAAGGTAACGAAGCACAATTTCCCATTTGCTAGATGATGAGTAGCCAATCAATATGCTGTAGCCAATCGAGAGCAGTGTCAGAACAGAATAAACTATTTTTCGGAGGTCGAAATCAAGTTCCCCTCCAATTGGAATCGCATCAATGATTTTAGGACTGAAACGGGCTGGGGAAAAGCGGTGCAGAAAATAAAGATTACCTAACGTGATGGTTAAAAAGACAAGGCTTACCACGAACCCGAGAAAAATTTTGGTAATCAATATTTTTTTGTATACTCCTAAGTAGCTTACCATGCTAAACCAGAGCAAATCTGGATAGATCTTCACCAAAATTGCGGAGAGTGACATCAGCACCAAAATTACTATTGCAAAAACGACTAGTCTTTTAAGACGAAAGTCCATCAATTATTACTCCATATTTTATTTTAAGGTTAAAATGCTTGTCCCAAGCCAAAATGATAAGTAACTTTAGGTTCAATTCGAGATAAATCTGTACGACGGGCTGCAACAAAATCGAGCGCAAACAGTCCTAATTGTAGGCGCATCCCAATGCCGATGGATCCCTTAATATCCTTAAGTCGGATACTGTTACCTTTGGTGTTGGCAGCTTGGTATGGATTGTTAGGTCCAAATTTATATTCTTTGTGAATAAAGATAGATTTATTCGAATCATCGCTCCAAACCGTTCCAAAATCGGAAAAAGCAATACCGCGAATGCCACCAATACTCCATTCAAGTGGCCAGCCGAATCGAAGCTCATCGATGAATGGAATCCGGAGTTCAACATTAAGAAGTCCGATGCGAGTTCCAATCAGATCTTCGTAATTGTAGCTGCGCAACGTATCGATTCCGCCAAGATAAAAAAGTGACTGATCGGGGCCAAAGCTACCACCTAACAAGAGTCGTGTTGCAATCGTTGACCGACGTCCAACTTTGAAATATCTACGCGTGTCAAACATAAAGTTGGTGAGATCCAGCGCACTTCCAATTTGCGGGAAAGCTTTCTCAACAGACAATTTCGATCGAGTTCCAGCGTGTGGACCGAACTGACGCCACCTTGTTGTATCGCTAACAAAAGATAAAGACCCTATTGATAGCAATCCCCTCGGATTATCAAAAGATTGACTGGATGCGTAGTTATAGGTGAAAGGCGTTGAATATAATTCAAGTTTGAGGTCAAGCCGGCGGTATCGGTTAAATGGGTAGCTTATGTATCCGGAAAAACCAGTGGTTTGCTGTAGTACTCCACGTCTGCTGGTGATTGAGGAAAGAATATGATATTCATGATAATTGAAAATTGAAGCCCCAAAGTTGGCTTGCTTTTCTAGGTACCCATAACTCGCCACAAAGTCGGGTGCAAAATATCCTGACTGGTTTATCAAGCTTAAACCAAATCGATGATTACCCATCATATCGCTGGCAATCAACTCTGTCATGTTGCGAAGTAGACCGTCTGCTCTCAAACTGAAATCGGTAAAGATCGCATCAATGCCAACATTTGCTTGGTATTTTCTCCGTGCGATTCTTCGTTTAACTGTCTCAGATTGTGGTAATTCCTGTGCAAATTCAGTTCTTTCTACTGGTGGCAAATCAATCTTCTGATTGACTGCCTTTTCCATTTCCATGATGTAGACATCCTGTTTGCCCTGCCGATAGCCACTGAAGAGAATTCTCTTCATGTCTGGTGAGAAACTGGCATCGGAACAACCAGTTAAAATATGTGTCAAACGTATTAGTTCAGTTCCATCTGCGTTCAAGGTATATAAATCAAAGACATCACTGAGATCAGCGGAAAAGATCACTTTATCACCTTCAAGCGACCAATTTGGCGCGACCGCATTATACTGATCATGAGTCAGTTCCCAACCTGTATTACGATCAAGATCTAGGAGCACAAGACGATTTTTCCCCTCTCGTTCTGAGGAATATACAATCTGATTCTTCTTCGGGTGCCACACTGGGTAGTTATCGTCAAACGGATCATCTGTTACACGCTCAATTTTGCGATCTTCCAAATTAATTATGAAGAGATCCATCTGATTATTGTCCAAGGCGGCAAAAGCAATGCGCTCGCCGTTCGGGTGATAAGTTGGTGAATAAGCTGCATCGTATTTCAATTTAATGCGGGTTCTGATTTCCTCAGCTAAAATGTCGATTTCCAGCAGGTGGATTGATTTACGATAGCGTGCGAGAAAGGCAATTCGATCACCATCAGGGGACCATGCCAGACCGTTGCCATTCGTAAGGATATCTTCATATTCGTTCTGAAAAAACCTTTTGCTGACTCGAAAAAGCCGTTTACCTGTTTTAGCAGAGACTAGAATAATTTCTCCAAATCCCTCATTTCCGGTGATATAGGCGACAATATCACCGCTAGGCGACCAGATCGGTTTAATACTGTGTGAGTAACGTGAATCCTCAGTCACATTTGTAGCAACCGTTTCCGGAAAGTCCTTATCGGCCATCATTGGCCAATATTTTTTTTTAAGCCAATTTTGCCAATTTTTATCGAATTCCTTGACTGTGATATTAAGAGTGTTTTTGAAGGCTTTGTCCAGATTTTTTGTTCGACTTTGCCGCAATTCATACATTATCTCACCAATTTTCTCCCGACCATAAGTATCAGCCAGATAGCCGACCGCTGATTGACCAATCTTATAACCCAGGTAAATTTGTGATCCAAGTGCTCGGAAATCCTTAAGACGCGTTAACGGCAAAATTTTGTTATCTAAACACCCATCGCGTAAAACCATTTCCCCCATTGCATTGATATCGTTAGCCAGGTAGTCCGCACTCCCTTCAATGAACCATATTGGTGCGCTATACATGAATTCACCGCTATAGATCCGCGCAACCGGTTTTTGATAGATAATATCGTATTGGAAAATGTGAACCAATTCATGGAAAATGACTTCCCTAAATGCCTCTAAAGAACCAGTAAAGGGTATCACAACACGGCGTTTGAAGATCTCTGCAAATCCACCAATCCCTTCACTTAGTTCTTGGAGGATGATGTTGGTATCACGAAAGTCAGTATGTGACTGGTATAGAATCAAGGGTGTACGGCTCTTGATTTGATGTTTAAAATCTTCACTGTGCTTTTCATACGCTTCTTCCGCAATGTCAGCCATGATCGGCACCAATCTTGAATTTTCCGTGTAGTAGTAGATATCAAAGTGCTCTGTCCGATGAATCATCCAACCAAACTGTTGATTCGTTACTTTGTTTTTGCCGAAATATTGTGCTGAGGCAACAGAAAATCCAAAACAGAATATCGAGCTGTAAAGGAGACATGTGAGTAGTTGAGGTCGCTTTTTCAAGTTGTCAGTTTGATGATTAAAATGTGACTTTCGTTTTAATGACTTCACGATTAGATGGTGGGTTATCATTGAACTAAGAAGCGATATTCTGTCTCGTAGTGGGGCGAAATCGCACGAATAAATTTCCGCAACGCTTGTTGAGTCAAATTTTTGAGGATGCTATTAGTTGGAGCAACTTCCGAGATGATCATTGATCCTAGACTATGCGCTTCACTAGCACGACGATTGTAAATTTCATCCCAAACAAACTCTTTGGTTGCAACGTCAACGATCCGAAGTTGCAGAGACAACACGTATGTTTTTTCTAGATAATCCTGATAGTAGGTTACATACCGTTGAAGTGTTCGAGAATACCGCTCGGAATAAGCACGCCTTGGCTGACTCACGGCGTAAAAGTCATAGCTTCCGCCGATAACTGCGTCAACATCCATATATTCACCAATCGAAATAACACGATCAATATTTGCTTTGGCTAAAGTGTTAACGGCAGAGGCTTCACCATCAAGCATTAACGCTGTTTCTTGGGTGCTTATTACGTTCAGGTCCTTTTGCCTACCCAATTGGTATCGAAGTGTCAGCGCGATTTCCTTCCCGGTGTTTGCGGGAACATTTGCCAGCATATTTTTCCGCTTCACTGCCACAAACGGGAGAACCACAAAATTTGTGTACCGTTCGAGGTCTATTTGGGAATCAACCTTGACAGGAATATTGATTTTCCGGACGGAATCACCACACCCGAGAAGTACCATTATCATAGTGCTAGTTAGGACTAGCAAGCGCAACGCTTCAATCCTTCGATTCATGGTTCTCCATCTCTGCAACTCTACGCGAAAATCGACATCTACGGTAATTGAACCGGTAGAACTTGTTGTCTGAATCTAATTCAGTAGCCGTTTCGTAGGCTTGCAAAGCTGCATCTATTTTGCCCAATGCTTCATACGCAACACCAAGATTGTTATAAGCAGCAGCATACTTGGGATCGATCTGTAAAACTCGGTTCCAACGGAAAACAGCCTCGTTCCATAACTGAGCTTCGTATGCTTTGAAAGCAAACTTACTTTGATGCTGGATTTCGATGGGTTGATGAGATGTCGAACATCCGATTTCAAACAGGATAGAGAGCATGGAAAATATCAGATAAATGCGCAATCTCCGACTCCTGTGAAGTTAGCAATATTCTACCCTTCCTCTATGGTGTCGTCAAGTAAAACCATGGTACGGCTATTCCTTGCTGATTTTACAGGCGCATGCTATAATCAGCGAAATATTCGAGGCTAGAAATGAAAGACGGAAAGAAGTTATGGAGTGGTCGTTTTCAGGCTGATATGGATCAGCGGACGCAAGATTTTACTGCGTCAACGGAAACAGATCTTCGTCTTGTTGAGTATGATATTTGGGGGAGCCAAACTCATGCTATCATGCTAACCAAACAGCGAATCATCTCCGACACAGATCTTCAGCAAATAATACTATGTCTTGATCAAGTTGACCAAGACTTTAAAGCTGGTAATTTCGAACTTGATCCACAAAATGAAGACGTTCATATGAACGTTGAGTTGTATCTTATCGAGGGTGTAGGGGCGGAATTCGGTGGCAAATTGCATACGGCCAGATCGCGGAATGATCAGATATTAACGGACGTGCGTCTTTATCTTCGTCAGCAGATTTTAGAAATGCAACAACAACTTAGTGGTCTCTGCCGTTCGTTTTTATTTATTGCTGATCAACATTATTATACAGTTATGCCGGGTTATACCCATACCCAGCACGCGCAACCGATAAGTCTTGGGTTCTGGGCAACCGCCTATGTCAGTAAGTTTCTTCGGGATTTAAAACGTTTCGATTCAGCTTATATGCTCATCAATCAGAATCCACTTGGATCTGCCGCATTGGCAGGAACATCTTTCCCCATTGATCGCGGCCTGACGGCAGAACTCCTTGGATTTGACGGTGTCCAGGAACATGCTCTTGATGTAATTAGTTCACGGGATTTTATCCTTGAAACACTTTCGACACTATCTATTTTAATGGTCGGGCTGTCCCGCTTTTGTGAAGAAATTATTTACTGGACCACTTATGAATTTCGGATAGCGGCACTTGACGACCAATTTGCTTCGGGCAGTTCAATTATGCCACAGAAGAAAAATGCAGATCTGGCGGAGTTAACGCGAGGACGAACTGGTCGGGTTATAGGTGCGCTTATTGATGTATTGACTAACCTCAAAGGCCTACCAATGGGTTACAACCGTGATTTACAAGAGGACAAACCACCATTGTGGCAGGCTCTTGATGTTGTACAATCATGCCTTTCGATTCTTCCAGACATGTTGAAAACGACCAACTTTGATACGGATCGGATGGCACAATTATGTGAAGCGAATTTTATTATGGCAACTGAATTAGCGAACTACTTAGTTGCTGAACACGATATTCCGTTTCGTCAATGCCATGAGATCGTCGGAAGGATAGTTGGTGAACTATCAAGATCTGGCAGAACTTTTGCCGATCGGGATCAGACACAGCGTTTACTGAGCGAAAGGGGGATCGATTTGAAGACAGGTCAACTCCAACGAGTTCTTAACCCTGTAGATGCACTTCAAAATAATAGGAGTGTTGGTGGTACTTCACCAACGGAGGTCAAACGAATAGGGGTTCAAATAAGCTCGCGTTTGAGCCGTATCGACCGTGCCCGCAAAAAAACGAGGCAAATCGTAGATCTGGTTTTGGGTGGCAAATCGTTAACTACAATCGAAATTGATTGAAGCATTGTCGATCGTTTGAGTCAACGCATATTAGACAGTTCTTTTCTCTTAGCTTGAACTTACCTTCTTGAATATCAGTGATACGCTTAATCCAGCGGCCTTCGATTTCTTCGATTTCCAACAAGTTGAATCCAAAACGGTGTGAATATCCGGTTTGCGTAAAAAAAATTGTTGTCGAAACGAATTCCTGATCAGCAAAAAGCCGATGGACGAGTAATGCCTGCAATTCGATTTGTGTTTGATAAAAATTAATTCTGTCTAAAATTGATGAGATCCCAACATTTTCTGTCTTGTATTCGATTATTTCCCAAGTGCCATCTGAGGTCTTGAAGGTTCGATCAATCTCTCCATGAATGATGTGTTTCCCAACCAAGGCATGCGCCTGATATCCGCAATAGCTTTCCTCCGCATTCAAAGCTGTGCCTCCAATCTCTGATTGAACGAAACGATCAACGTGGCTCTGAACAACGTCAGCCAGTCCAGTAACGCCATGTGTTGCAGACTGAACTAGCGAATGTATCTGATTGCAGTCCGACCGGCTGTCAATCTGTGAGAGCACTTCGTACACGGCGATATCAAAAGGTTCATTAACATTATTATTAAATTGCCAGATTTCGCTATCCATTCCATCGATTGAAACACCAAGTTGACGCTTGAGATAGAACATCACTGGGCAATAGGCATATGTAACGAGTTCGTTTACGCTGAAAGTTCCACCAAGATTGGAACTTTGGAGCAACTCGATATGAATTTCTGGTAGATTCATCGTCGGTTCAACAATCTGAGATTCTAGGATCCTTGTGCTGGATCCCAGTTCGGATACCGAATGAATAACAGACAATGGAAGTGTAAAACTAACTTGATCATACGAACCTTCAAGCTCAGGGCTCATCACTTCAATGGTAACGGGAAACTCGTACAAACTCTGATGAATTTCATCTGTCAACCCCAAAGCATCTAATGTCCAGGACAACCATCCTTTCGGTCGTTTTCCCACTTCAAGAGTACCTGACAGTATCAGGCGATCTCTAGCACGTGTGATTGCAACGTAAAAAAGCCTTTTTTCTTCAGCAAGTTGACGGTTTGTTAATCGGATTTTTATAATTTCGGTCATCGCTGGACCACTTTTATCGAAATTCTGGCTTGGATTTTTCGGACTTATGCCAATCCCGACTTCAGCATCAACTAGTGGTTCCGAATCTGTTCTCGGTGCGTGATGCAGATCAGGCAATATGACAACGGGAAATTCAAGTCCCTTTGAGGCATGTACTGTCATAATTTGTACACTGTCGCTAGCATGTTCAATAACTGCCTGTTCTTCCCGATCCTCTTCTACAATCATGATTTCGATCTGTTCCAGAAAGTTGGATAGTCTCGTAAAGCTAGATTTATCAAATTCTCTGGCAATATCAAGTAGTTTTTCATAATTTGCCCAGCGTTGATTTCCTTGTCGCCCCACACTGAGTATACTAATCATCCCAGTTTCGCCTACAACTTTCCGGATTAACGTGCTGATCGGTAGATTGGCAAAGATATTGAGATGTCGAGTTAAAGTTTCTATTGCACTGTGGACTTCCGCCTGATCTAAATGCAATCTGCCGTAATTCTTCAATTTCTCCCACAGGTATGAATGCAATTTCATACGCGTGATTTCGTATAATTTGGTGTCCGATAAGCTAAAGAAAGGTGCGCGTAACAAGCCAAAGAGAGCAACATCGTTAGAAGGATTCTCTAAGAACTGTAGATAGTTGATAATGTCATAAATCTCCTGCCGCTGATAGAACCCGATTCCACCTGCGATTCGATACGGAATCTCTGCTTGAATGAATTGGCTCTCAATTTGCGGCAAGTGTGTTCGATTACGAATTAAAACAGCAATATCACTATATCGAATTGGTCGTGCCATCTCACCCATGTCGGTTCGTTCCCAGACAGTCGCTTCTGTATTAATCAGGTGATGAATACGAGCGGTAATCAGTTGATATTCGTTCTGGGTTTCGGATCCAAGTAATAATTCTATATCACCTGAAGCATTGTTGATCCGTCCTTTGATCAATGGATCGTATCTAACTTCAAATTCATTTTCTGGCTCATAACCCATGATCTGTTCAAAGAGGAGGTTAACGAAAGCAATCAGATTTCTAAGAAACCGGAAATTCTCTGCCAAATGCAGGCTTCCACATTTCTCTCGTTGTGTTGACGACAGCAACTGTTCGTCCCACTTGAAATCGCTCGCGTTCTTTTCCTGATATTCGAGTATTTCGTTTGTGGTCTGTTGAAATACTCGCACATCTGCATCGCGAAAACCATATATGCTCTGTTTCTGATCTCCAACAATGAAAAAGTTTCCGGTGGAAAAATCTGAGATTATCGGCTTCAAAATTTCATATTGCAACATATTAGTATCCTGATATTCATCCACCATAATGTACGCATAACGTTGCGCCAAGCGATTCCGAATCGCTGGATTCCGTAGTAGAGTTTTGGATTTCACCAATATATCATCGAAATCAAGTACACTCTGTTGAGCATTCTGTGTGTCATAATGATCACGAACCTTGCGGTAGATCTCGACTAATGAATGGCTGATACCAACTAACAATCGATCATCAGAATTAATTGACGGAAACGTTTTAACTGTTTGCCCAGCTTCGACCAAAAATTGAACTTGGTTTTCAAATTCTTCAATCTTTGTTCCTCTCCCAAAGAAGTTCTGCTTAGCAATGTTCTTTTTGTCCCTAGTCAAAACAAGATCGGAAATCTGGTTAAGTATCGGGATGTTTTTTTGCAGATTTCGGTTTGCGTCAAGTTGATCAACTAAATCTCTTACAGTTTTTGCATTTCTGCCTGTTGCAATGGTCAGTGCTGTATTGAGTTGATTGATCCAGGTTTCAATGGAGAATTTCTTCTCGATAATCTGGCTCAATTGATCTTGAATAAATTGTTGCCAATATGAAAGTATTTGGTCGTCACTCAATTGATAGATCTTATCAGAGAGTTGATCAATGGCGTATCGGCGGGAAAAAAATTTGGTGATGATCTGCTCAAATCGTTTTTCGCCGAAAATCCTGAGTAAGTTTGCCAGACGCTGGCGGCTCGAATCCTCTTCGGGATATTCAGCGATTGTTTTTAGAATAGACTTAACGGAATTTCTAACCGATATTCGTTGTTCAATGCCATTGATGATTCGAAAACCAATATCTACCTCCGCTTCAATTGGATGTTCCCTCAGAATCTTGGAGCAGAATGCGTGAATGGTCGAAATCTGAGCGGAAATCATGTTTCCTTTGATCTCTATCAGTTTGTCGACATCTCGTCCATCTGAGATACGATTTTCAATCTCGTGGAAGATACGTTGGCGAAGTTCGGTCGCGGCTTTCTCCGTAAATGTGATAGCAACGACTTGTCCAACTCGGAGATTTTTTTTAATCAGGATTTCGATGTATCGATTAACAAGAACTGCTGTTTTACCAGAGCCGGCTCCAGCCGTCAACGCAATATGGCGTTCAATATCGTGGGCTTTCTTCTGGTTCAGCGTTAGCTTCATCTACTATCTGGTGGGAGCAGAATAACGTCTTCAGGAGCTATCCAGCAAGTGAGTTGTTCCCCAATCTGTGTTCCGTGATTGCCTGGCTTGTAACGTGCTGCCTTGAGTGGAATCTTGTCGTTGACAAGAAGGTGATATTCTTCGATTCGGCCGAGATAGGTAATACCAGTAACTTTTGCTCCAAACTGATTGACAACGCCTTGAGGAAACGAGCCCCCAACTTGGATGGCTTCAGGACGAATTGAGCAAGATACCTTTTCATCTTTCTGAAAGGACTTTTCTGTGTGACTTGAAAGCACTCCGATTTCAGAGTTAATTACCATCTCGCCTGTTCCATGCGACTGAATGGATCCACAAACGAAGTTTGTTTCACCAATAAAGTTGGCAACAAATGTATTGGCGGGAGAACAATAGACTTGACGAGGTGTTCCAACTTGAATGATCTTCCCATCTTTCATTACTGCCATTCGGTCAGCCAGTGAGAGTGCCTCACTCTGATCGTGGGTAACATATATTGCTGTAATGTCCGATTGTGAATGAATCCGCCTAATCTCGTTACGCATCTCCAACCGAAGTTTGGCGTCTATGTTGCTTAATGGTTCATCCAGTAGCAAGACATCTGGTTCGATGACAAGTGCCCTCGCCAACGCAACGCGCTGTTGCTGTCCACCAGAAAGTTTGTTAATTGGACGATCAATGTAGTCCTCCATTTGTATAGTTTGTAATGCGGAAAAAACTTTCTCTCGACGTAGGCTCTTTTTCTCCTTCCGAAGGGATAAACCATACTCGATATTTTCCGCTACTGTCATGTGTGGCCATAGGGCATAGTTCTGGAATACCATTCCGGTATTTCGCTTATGAGGAGGGACATTGTTCATCAGATTGTCACCGAAAAATAACTCTCCGGAGTCAGGTTGATAAAAACCAGCTATTGTGCGCAAACAAGTTGTCTTACCACAACCAGAGGGACCTAACAAAAAAAAGAGTTCGCCTTTTTCAACATTCAAGCTGATGCCATCTAGGGCAAATGTTGTATCGAAAGTTTTGACAACATTGGCTAAACGAACTTCTATAGACAAGCTAATATTTCCTCAGTTAATTTGGGTTGCCATCGTACTCGGTTTTAATGCGCTGAAAAATCCTTTCGAATCTCGGTTTCCAACCATCCATCGACCAATAAATCATAAACGCTTGACCTTTTATATCCGATAGCGCAACCGGTCCCCATCCACGACTGTCATAACTTTGATCACGGTTATCCCCCATAGCAAAAGCATAACCCGGAGGAACAATAAAAGGCTCATACTCTTTTAATGGAGTCGTGTAGTCCTTAAAGAATCGATCAAAAGTCTGTTCATCCAAATCTGAGAATTCTTGCCAACGTTCAAACGTTGGCAGATCCTGAGGTTGTGACCGGAATGGAGGAAATGGGGATCTTGAGGATCTTGGGGAATAGACACGAAAATTTCGCTGATCGTAAACATATTTTGTGTAGTTACTACTATCAATCTCCTGGTCATTGACAAAAAGTTTATTATCCCGTGTTTCAACAGTATCTCCTGCAAGGGCAACAACGCGTTTAATATAATTTTTATGCCTTTCGTGAGGAGGAACAAAAACAACAACATCACCCCGTGAAGGTTTATGATAACCAAAAAGCCGTGTCTCAGTACCTGGGATCTTAAAGCCATAGATAAATTTACATACTAAAATTCGGTCTCCGATCAGCAACGTATCTTCCATGGAACTCGATGGAATCTTATAGGCTTCAACAACAAAAGGTCGAATTAAACCAAATACGGCAGCGCAAGCAACAATGATAACCTGTAAATATTCCCAGAATACTGTCTGCCGAAATCCCTGGAATTTTGTTATTTTTTGGTGAGTGAGTTTTTCTTCCATATGAGTTATACAAATCCTTCTATGTAGCGTATTCGCCATTCGTTGATAGGATTGCCATAAATGCTTCCTGAGGTACATCAACATTTCCTACCTGCTTCATTCTTTTTTTTCCTTCTTTCTGCTTTTCAAGCAATTTTCGTTTTCTCGTAATGTCACCGCCATAGCATTTGGCTGTTACATTTTTGCGGAGTTGACGAATTGTTTCGCGTGCAATAATTTTGTTACCAATCGTTGCTTGTATTGGAATTTCAAACATCTGTTGTGGAATTAGCTCACGCAATTTCTTGGCCAGCGCTCGTCCACGATAATGGGCATTATCTCTATGAAGAATTGTTGAAAGGGCATCAACGGATTTGCCATTCAGCAGGATATCGAGTTTGACGAGTTTTGATTCCTTGTATCCGCTGATTTCATACTCAAGTGAGCCGTAACCACGCGTTAAAGACTTCAGTTTGTCATGAAAATCAACTAGAATTTCGCTTAACGGCAGATCATATACAAGTAATGTTCGGGTTTGATCAAGCTGATCCATTTTGATAAAGCTACCCCGTCGCTTTTGACAGAGATCCATTACATTTCCGATGTAATCAGCTGGAACTATAATTTCCGCGGTAATATACGGTTCTTCAATCCAATCTATCTGATCAGAGACTGGTAGATGCGCCGGGTTGTCAACCTCAATAGAATTCTGGTCAGTCAGATAAACATGTAATTTCACGCTTGGCGATGTGCGTATTAATGTCAAATTGAATTCGCGTTCAAGTCGTTCTTGAATTACCTCCATATGAAGTAAGCCGAGAAAACCACATCGGAACCCAAAACCCAAAGCGACAGAACTTTCGGGTTCAAAACTGAAAGAAGAATCATTCAATTTTAATTTTTCTAACGCTTCTCGTAATGCAATAAAATCTCCTGTTTCGGCTGGATAGAGGCCACAGAATACAACTGGTTTCACTTTCCTATAGCCGGGTAAAGGATGTTCTGTTTGTCTCCCCACGTGTGTGATAGTGTCGCCAATTCTTGTATTCTCAATGTCTTTGATACTAGCAGTAATATACCCGACTGATCCAACCGAGAGTCTATCAATAGAATACATTTCTGGTAGGAATACGCCGAGATCTTCAACCTCGTGTGAGCTATCGGTTGCCATGGCATAAATATGATCTCCCACCTTAACTTGACCATCAAACACTCTAATATACATGACAACGCCGCGATAGCTATCATAAAATGAATCTATTAATAATGCTTTAAGTGGGGAATCCAATGTACCAGATGGCGGTGAGATCTGACTAACAATGGATTCCAAAACCTCTTTGGTTCCCAGCCCTTCCTTAGCGCTTGTTAATATTGCTTCGTCAGCCGGTATTCCGATGATCTCTTCAATCTGGTTTCGAACTTCATCCGGGCGAGCATGAGGTAGATCAATCTTGTTAATCACCGGAATAATCTCTAAATTTTTATCAATCGCCAAGTAAGCATTGGCGAGGGTTTGAGCTTCAACTCCCTGTGCTGCGTCGACAATCAGGATTGCACCTTCACAAGCCATGAGGCTACGTGATACCTCATACGAGAAATCAACATGCCCTGGTGTATCAATTAGGTTTAGTTCGTAGGTTTCTCCGTCGTCAGCCGGATATTGTAAACGAACCACATTTGCCTTGATTGTAATTCCACGCTCACGTTCTAATTCCATTTGGTCAAGGACCTGATCACGCATTTCACGTTGCGTCAATGCTCCGGTGTATTCTATTAAGCGATCACTGAGCGTGCTTTTACCATGATCGATATGCCCAAGAATACAATAGTTTCGAATTTTTTCTCGGTTTGACATCTTGTTATTTCGTTGAAGAATATGGGACGTGAGTGCCAAAGCTAAGGTTCGACAATCGGAATCCCCGCCTTGTCCATTGGACAATCTTTAGGATGGTAGGTTGGAGCATCAATCTTTGCCAAACAAAATTGTGGAATGCCAAAATCAATAGGGGTAGATGAACGATCGACGAGGAAAGCGGCAGCAACCACTTCTCCCTTTTGTTCCTGGGTGAGATCTATCAGTTTGGAAACGGATCCCCCTGTCGTTAAGACGTCATCGACCACAAGGACGCGATCTCCAGAATTAATTTGGAAACCCGGACGCAGTATCATTTCACCGTTTCGTTTCTCACCGAATATGGCACGTGCAATAAGTTCCTGTGCAATTTCATGAGCGATAATCACGCCACCGATAGCTGGACCTATCACCACGTCAACTTCATTATCAATCTGGTTGGAAAGCTCTTTACAGAGTTGTGCGGCAATTTCTGGGTATTGCAACACAACGGCTGTCTGCAAAAAACAGTCACTGTGCAAACCAGATCTGAGTCGAAAATGACCTTTGAGCAAAGCCCCCGTCTTCTCAAAAACCTCTAAAACCTTTTCTGTTGTCATTCGTTTATCTCTGCAAGAATTGATTTTGTGGCTTTGTAGGAATCAGCAGCTTGAGTTATCGGACGACCAACAACAATTTGATTGGCACCAGCATCAATTGCTTCTTTGGGTGTCATAACACGTTTCTGATCCCCCAAACTTGCAGATTTAGGTCGAACGCCAGGTGTCACAATCCAGAACTGGTCTTCACATTTTTTTCGGATGATTTCGATTTCTAAAGGTGATGCAACCACGCCATCCAACCCGGCTTCCTGCGCACAGATCGACAAATATGCAACTTGATCAGAGATTGTGCGGCTGCTGGCAAAATCATTTTGAAAAGCTGACTGATCTATACTTGTTAAGACTGTTACACCCAGCAGCTTAGGTTTCGGGATGCCGAGCCTATCAGAGACTTCTTCAGCAGATTGGTTCGCAACTTTCATCATCTCAAGTCCCCCCGACGCATGAATATTAATCATATTAGCTCCAATCGCAGTTGCTGACGCCACTGCGCCCGCAACTGTGTTAGGAATATCATGAAATTTGAGGTCGAGAAACACAGATTTACCTGCTTCACGTAGCTGTTCGACGATACGCGGCCCAGTACTGGTAAACAGTTGCTTGCCGACTTTGAACCATGAGACCAAGTCAGACAATTCATTAACAATTCGAATTACTTGATCCGCATCATCAAAGTCGAGAGCAACAATCGATCGATTATCCATTTGAACTTTCAATTTCTGATTCTAGATAATCGCCAGTGTTTAAGTCCCAAGTATACACCCGCATATCTCGGACCTGGATACCACTATCACCATCATAAATTGGAATTACGATGTAAGACGCATCAGGATATAATGGCTCGTCCCATATCGTTGCGTCGGCTTTATCTTTTTCTGAGAAATAGGCATGGTGATTGGGATGTGAGTGATAAAATGCTTTAATTGGTCGGGTTTTCGCTTCCGATTCTTTGTGAATTTCCAGCAACTCTTTGGGATCAATTTGATATGCGGTACGTGCATCACGAGGATAAACTGACGGATCTTCCAGGTGAAGTTGGTTCTGTATATTTGTGCATTCCCGCAAAAAATCTTGTTTGCCATCACTCAGAATAACACCGCAACATTCATCAGGGAAATCCGATTTTGCGTGTTCGGAAATTTGTTTGAGTATTTCCGCACTAAGTTTCAGTAAATTATTTTCCAAATTGACTAAGACATCAAAATTCCACCGGCAATTGCCGGAATAATTGAGACCTCATCACCATCGTTTACTGCAGTTGACTTTCCTTCTAAAAAGCGAATGTCTTCATCATTTAAATATATATTAACAAAACGACGGATATTATCGGCTTCATCGTAAATTCGCTCTTTGATCCCTGGATAGTTAGTATCAAGGTTATCGATCAACGATTCAATATTATTACCACTCACTTCGACTTCCGGTTCATTTTGAGTGAGTTTCCGCAATGGCGTTGGGATTCTTACAGTTACAGACATAATCTTTATTCTCCTTTAATAAGCAATATCTTAAAAATAGTGTATTACATGATTCCAGTTTGATGCTAAATCGAGAAATGGAGACCGCACTCTTTTTTATTTTCTTCTAACTGCGTGTTTTGCCAGCGCCAGCGACCTGCCCGCTTAGGTTCGCCTGGTCGTATTGGTGTTGTGCATATCACGCAACCAAGCGATTCATAGAATTGTCCGTTCGCTTTTGGCATCAGCAATGGGTTAATCGGAATATCATGTTCTTTGATAAAATCCTGCACTTGTTTCTCTGTCCAGTCGAAGAGGGGGTTGATTTTTAAAATCGATCTACCTTTCTTCTCAATGACCTGTGCCTTGGGAATTCTCTGCCGATTTTCCGATTGATCACGACGAAGTCCGGAAAACCAAACATCAATATCTGTCAATAATTGTTCAAGGGATTCAACTTTCCGAATATGACAGCAATATTCCTGCTTGTCTTTGCTATCAAAGAACAGAAATTCTCCATGCTGGTTGACCATTCGGTTAACTCGTTCCAAATTCGGTTTTATTTGCTCGATCTGTATTCCATATCGGGCTTCAACCTGATCCAAAAAAGCATAAGTTTCGGGAAAGAGGCGCAACGTGTCTATAGTGCAAACACGAAACGGTATTCCATTTTCGTGTGCCATGTGAATTATAATCATTCCAGTCAATTGACCGCTAGTGATTATGGCAGCATGTTCCTCGAAACGTTTAAATATCTGAAATAGGATTTCCTGAGGTTGATCGATTTGACGAACCTTGTAACAAAAACTGCTGGTGATTTTCGGTAAGTCATGTTCAGTCATTCCAATCACTCCATATCAATATCACTACTATCTTGAAAATGATCAGAAAGGCTCAAATATCGTTCGCCAGTATCGCACAGAATAGTTACCAACCGCTTATCTGCACCAAGTTCGTGTGCTAATTGCAACGCTGCATGCATGTTTGCCCCTGAGGAAATGCCTACAAGTAACCCCTCTTTTTTGGAGATTCGCTTCATCATGTCATAAGCATCTTGATCAGATACGGTGATGATTTGATCCATAATATCAACGTTTAATACTTTGGGTATCATACCAGCACCAATTCCATCGATGCGTGTTGGTGCCGGACTTCCTCCCGACAGCACAGGGGATGCACTGGGCTCAACAGCTACAACTTTTGTTTTTTTTGAATGTTTTTTTAATTCTTCACCGACTCCAGTTAAGGTGCCTCCTGTTCCCACACCTGTTACAAAGACGTCGATTGGTTGATCAAAGGCCCCGATAATTTCCTGAGCTGTTGTACAACGATGAGCCTCTGGGTTAGCAACATTACAAAACTGGTTTGGCATATAGTGCCTCGGTTTTCTTCTGGCAATATCTTCCGCTTCCCAAATTGCTCCTGCCATGCCAGAATCCTCCGGCGTTAAAATAATATCTACACCATATGCCGAAAGGAGACAGTACTTCTCTCGACTGACGTTCTCAGGCATGGTTAACACAATATTATATCCTTTTGATATTGCAACAATAGAGAGCCCTATTCCCGTGTTTCCGGCGGTCGGTTCAACAATAGTATAGCCGGGTTTGAGCCAGCCACGTTCTTCTGCATCTTCAACCATGGCATAACAAATACGATCTTTAATGCTACCGCCTGGGTTATAAGATTCAAGTTTGGCATAGATTTTCGCATCGCCCGGTTGTGTCAAATGGTTTAGGTGGATCATTGGTGTATTACCGATTAAATTACTGATATTCCGGGCGATTCTCATGTATGAAGTTGCCTGTAATATTTAATCAGGGTTTGGGTTTACCAAGCGTAAATTATAGTATAATTCATGATGATAATCAACTGTATATCCAAAATCGAGATAGGTTTGAATTAAAGTGTCAATCTTCAAACACCTTCGAAATGCGTGGCATCAACAGTTCATTATTTCTCGCCAAGGGAAGTCCCGCAAACGCACATCGGTTGTTCCACTGATCGATTGCTTCGCTGGTCTTGTATTCGTTGATGATAGCGTGCCGTGTGGTATTAGTGAAATTGTGTCCGGCGCGATGGACAACTAGAACATGAACTATAGCCACATCGCCCGCATTTGCAGACAATACATGATGTTTTTCCGAGGGGGCTTGATCGTCAGGGATTCTATATCCGTCGGATGTTTCCCATTCGCCTTTAAGATGACTTTCGGGCAGAACTTCTGTTGCTCCAGACTCAAAATCAGTGTCATCAAGATACGTAATGGCTGCAGCCAACTCCGGCTTGGTATGTCGTTCATAAGGCCAATCCTGATGCCAACTCTGATGCGAATAGAATCCAGGTGGTTTGTTTCGTACCTTACCGTTGTGAAAGTCGATGTTTGGTCCAAGCAAGTCAACCATAATTGAAACAACTCTTGGATCAGTGAAGTGATCAAACCAAAAATCACTTGCTAGAACGTGATCCATCATTCCTTCTACGTTTTCAGGGTTGAATGGATCAGTTTTGTAGTTTTCTTTTGGATCCATGAACGAATAACTTATATTTTTGGGACGATCCTCTGTTTGGGTAATAAGTTGATGAAACTGCTTCCGCATTTCGGTAACTTCCCCGTGATTATAGAGTGATCGAATTAAAAGATAGCCGTTGTCATGAAAGAATTGAATCTGATCAGGGTCCAGACACAAGCTTTTATTTATATTTGGCATAATAGAGCTCCTAATCCTACTTGAAATTTATATAGCAAAATGCGATATGCATGTCTTAATCAATGGATTCTAGCAATAAAATTCGGGGCTAGCTTTGAGATATATTCGGTCGGACACTGACTTCAATAGCTGCAATTTTCAGGGTGTTCCTCGCCGTGCTCCACCGTCCATATAAATTGAACTCCCAAACATATAAGAACAAGTCTCAGAAGCTAAAAAAGCTACTACATTGGCAATCTCTTCAGGTTCGGCCATACGGCCTGCCGGTAGTTCGCGTCCAAGATCCCACAACAATTCTTCTACATCTCGATTTTCTCGAATGGCTCTCGCATGCTGTTGCTCACGCGCGCGGAATGTATTGGTCAATCCCGGACAGATCGTGTTGACTAGAATCCCATCGCTAGAAACTGCATCCGAAAGCGCGCGGGTCATATTCAAAATGGTAATATTGGCAGTGCCCGTTGGCATGTTTCGTCGACTAGGGCTTGTACCAGCTCCTCCGGCAATATTGATAATCCGTCCCCATTGATTCTCCTTCATATAAGGAATCACCAATTGAGACATTCGTAAATAGCTGTAGCTCTTCAATCGTAGCGCATCATCAATCTGCTTAGTAGATAAATCCAGAATGTCGGCATTCTTAGCTGCCCCAACATTATTAACTAATATATCCACCCCACCGAACGTTTCCACAGTTTCACGCACAACCTTCTGGCAATTCTTTTGAGAATTTAAATCAACAGCAACAGCGAAACCTTCACCGTCCAGCTCGTCGATCTCTCCCAACACCTGATTTAGCGCATCCTGTGTCCGAGCGGCAATACAAACTCGAGTTCCTTCTCGTGCAAGAGCCCGCGCGCAACATCGGCCAATCCCACGACTGCCGCCAGTGACAATTGCCCGTTTTCCTTCTAACCCTAAATCCATATGTTAGGCCCTCTAATTACCTACAGCTTTTCCCAGAATAAGCAATTTTTTCAACCTCGAGCTCCCTCATTTAAGAGATTGAGAACCGTCTTACAAGCATCGGATCTGCATCATCTTTCAACGAGAATGACATGGTTTCCTCGCTATAATCCGAGTGCTTCAAATATTCAGTTAATTCATGTTCCTGAAAGGATACCGATGATTAAAATATTCAAGGGTAGTTTCTATCGCCACAATTGAGATTGATACTTCCTCCTGTCTAATAAAAGATTTTTGATGAAAATCTAGCTAATGTCCAGAAATTTCTTGTAAATTTCTTCGTACAAACGTACATCTGTTAACGAATCTTCACCGGAAGATCGGAAAGGTTGATCTGTTCTAACATGCTTAATAAAGTGTTCTAGCTCGCGATGATAGGCCCATGTCCACCTAGGTTCAGGTACTGGCTTTAAAATTTGTTGATCTTCACCAGCACGATAAATCTCGACCTCCGCCGTTGTATTCTTTAATAATAACGGCGGTGCCCAAGTATGGACCCAACCATGCTGAAAATAGATCTGCGTATGTTCATCCCAACGATAGTGTGAGATTCCACCCGACTCAAGTGTGACCCGTACACCCGCCATTTCAAAGATGACAACTCCTCGAGATACGAACCGACTTGGTCCGCAGGCAACCATTCAGGCACTTTCCTAGGACCACTTGGTGCAACCTCATTGGTACTTTCCATTGGGGTATCCAAGTTACAGATCCAATCACCGCAAAAACCGTGATTTCGGACATAAGTGATGTCACCTAGTTCCCCTGTTTCCCGAAACTTGGTCACATTCAATTTGACTAGCTCGTTTCCAGCATCGTACCGCTTCATGTAACCGACCATCAGTTTCGTGTTGGCAGATTTTGCCGCTTCCAACAGAGATTTAGCCTGCTTGATAGAAACAGCCATCGGCTTCTCCATGAAAACACATTTGCCCGCGCTTAATAGATCTTTGGCAATCTCGCCTTGTAAAGCAAAATCTGCAGATACAGCAACGGCTTCAATTTCGTTGTCTTTAGCTAACTCAAGATGATCTTTGTACAGTTTCGGAACCCGATACCGATCCTGAACTTTCTGACCTAACTCTGCTCGGACTTCTGCGATAGCGACAAGATCACACTCCGAAATACTCAAAAAGTTGGGAATATGAACTTTCTGCGCCATAAACCCACAACCAACATATCCCAGCTTTACAGGGGCCATGATTCTTTAATCCGTTTTTCAGGACACCTTTCTTGAGAATCTAATTTAGACCTATAAAACTTAGAAGCCAAGTTGTTTATCCACCAAATTTTTTAAATCATAATTACCCTTAATGAATTGTGACAAATTCTCTTCAAATATTTGGATAACATACATTGCCTCATGCTGAGTTCCTCCAGCAACATGCGGAGTAATTAACAAGTTCTGCAATTGCCACAATTCACTATCTGTCGGTAGCGGTTCTGAATCGAAAACATCAAGCGCAGCAGCGGAAATCCATCCCTTATTTAGGGCATCTGCCAATGCCCGTTGATCAATAATACCTCCACGTGACATTCCAACCAGCATTGAACTTGGCTTCATCAATTCCAGCTCATGTACACCTATCATTTTATTGGTCTGTTCAGTATAAGGAACCATAACAACAACATAATCCGATATTCTCAGTAGATGATGTAGTTGATCAATACCCCATAATTCCTCAACGTACTCTGGCTTGTCCATCGGATACATATCAACAGCAACGACACGCATGTCAAAAGCCGAAGCACGCTTTGCTAAAGCGCGACCAGTAGCGCCAAAACCGATGACACCTATAGTACTATAAGTTAGTTCGGAAAGCTGACTACGTATCTCTCGAGCACACCAGTTTTTTTCTGATTGACCTAAAATGCTGCTTCGAATCCCCCGCGTAAAAGAAAAGATCATCCCCAATGCGCTCTCCGCTACGCAAGCTGCATGGGTTCCACTAGCACTTGTCAACAAAACATCACTATCTTTTAATTCCGATATGGCCAAATAGTGGTTTATTCCCGAACTTGGGGACTGAATCCACTTCAATTCTTCCGCTGCAAAAAAAACGCCTTTGTCCAACCAACCGAAGTAAACATCGGCATCAACGATTTCGTCGGCAAGTTTTTGTCGATCACTACACTTCTCAAACTGCAACTGAGGAAATTTCCCCTGCAGATCAGGAATTGCATTTTCCAACCCAATGTGATTTGGTCCTACGAGAACCTTCATAAAAATCCCTTTCCTAACAAGACTTCTTAATCATAGCCAAACTAAGACATCCATTATAAATCAACAAGACAATTGCAACAAAGTTTTACAAATACTAGAAATGAGAATTTGATGAATCCCCAACAAGCAAACAAAAAATACAGAAGCTTTACCTTCTCAAAATACAGAGTCCCATCCAGCAAGACCTGAACAGGGTTTTGCCAATCTCAGCATGAAAAATGAACGCTGATCATCATGCTAAAACACGGTCTTGTATGATTATTTAATCAGTAGAGGAAAGAAAATAACAACCTTGATGGGCCATTCTGTACGCAGAGAGCGAAAAAAGCGATGGGGAAAAACAACAAGATTTCTGACAATTCCACCAAAAAGAAAGGTTGGTGAAATGAATCGGGGTACGCAAAAAAGATTACTTCCCATGCAAAATTGAAAAAAACAAATACTACCAGATTAAATCTGAATATTTTTAAGCAAACCTTTGATTATATTGCCACCGTTTACAACGCGAATCGGTCGTCCAACTCGTGACCAATTCTCCGAGTTATGATCGATACCGAAGGACGTGCAAAGAGATACAAACACATCTTGAACCGACACTGGTTGATCAACAACTTTCATTCCATCTTCGCTTGTTGAACCAATTACCTGACCGCCGCGAATACCACCACCACCAAGAACCAACGACCAACCGTTCGCAAAGTGATCACGGCCTTCATTACTATTAATTTTAGGTGTCCGTCCAAATTCACCTAACCACATAACAATCGTCTTATCAAGCAGATCTCGATCTTCCAGATCCCGGATTAACGTCGCAAAAGCGGGGTCAACGGTATTCATTAGGTTTCCAACTTGCTCGAAATTGTTGCTATGCGTATCCCATCCATCTAATGAGACCTCGACAAATTTCACACCGGATTCAACAAGTCGTCTGGCCATTAAACAACCTTGTCCAAAGCGATTCATGCCATAGGCTTCTCGTAAAGCAATCGGTTCCTCATGCAATTCAAAAGCTTTTGTTTTCTCGGAATTGATCATCTTGTCAGCTTTTTCATATATTGCTTGATGCGCTTCCGTACTGCGACCAACCCGTTTCTTAAGAAAATCCTCCTGCAAGTCACCCATTAACATCAGACGTTGCTGAAACCTACGCTGATCCATTTGAACCGGATATTTAATGTCATCAATTGGCTCCATCGGATTATTAACTGTAAAAGGATCATGTTTGGCTTTCAGAAAGCCGCTGGTGAAACTTGGAGAATTAATACTAACGCAGTTTGGAAGTTCAAAATCCGGATTGCCTAAGTGATGTGACACGAGTGATCCAAAGGTCGGATGCTTGACAGAACCAGTCGGGGCATAACCGGTGTGAAGCAGATACCTTGCACGTTCGTGATTTCCCTCGCGTGAAACCATCGACCGAATTATTGATAGATGATGCGCTTGTTCGGAGACTTGTGGTAGCGTTTCGGCAAACTGTATCCCCTTTACACGGGTCTGGATTGCCTTGAACGGTCCACCGTTAGCAGTATCAGGCTTGGGGTCAAATGTGTCGAGCTGGCTAGGCCCACCATTCATAAAAAGAACAATACAGTGCTCTGCAGAGGCAACAATATGATCTGTCTGTGCAAACACAGGTAACTGCAGATGTTTTAAGGCTATCATACCTAAAAAGCTGTTCATTCCAAACTTAAGGAAGTTTCGTCTAGAAAGATCCTGGGGACACAAATCTTCCGAATGGTTTTCAATGTTCTCCGCTTTATTCTCCATTTCTATCCTCTTTTAGCCTGATACCTCTACTATCACAGTATCACAGATAATTATAACAAAAAAGCGATCCGAAATCAATCGGACCGCTTTTTTGCCAAGCTCCCCCGGACGGACTCGAACCGCCGACCTGGTGGTTAACAGCCACTCGCTCTACCGACTGAGCTACGGAGGAATATTCTAATTTGGACAAATAAAATTCTACTTAATCAATCCAAAGATTTCAAGAAAATTCTTTCATTTTTTCGTATAACGTTTGTTACTTATCCAAGGGGCGAAGCCATCAAAACAAATCTGACTCCAGATATCACTCTTCGTTCAACTCCTCCGATGGTCTTCGTAACCAGCATTAGATCTTGGTCAACCTTTCCAACAGGTATTACTAGCCGGCCATCAACGCTAAGTTGATCAATCAGCATATTTGGGATAGCAGGAGGGGCAGCAGTTACGATGATGCGGTCATAAGGCGCATGATCTTCCCAACCGTGGTAACCATTACCAATTTTCGATTCAATATTCTTATATCCAAGTGAACTAAGAAGTTCCAACGCCCCATCGGCCAGTTTTTGAATAATCTCAACTGTATATACTTTATCGACAATTTCGGCTAAAACAGCAGTCTGATAACCACTACCCGTACCAATCTCAAGAACCTTCGATTGAGATTCCAGTTCTAACAATTCCGTCATAAGAGCAACAATGTAGGGCTGAGAAATTGTCTGCTGGCAATCAATTGGAGCAGCCCGATCGTGATACGATTTACTCCTCATATCTGACCTCATAAATAGATGACGTGGTATATTCAACATGGCATCCAACACTACTTGATCATGAATACCCCGCTTCTGGATTTGTTTACGGATCATCCTTTTTCGGTGCTGCTCATAAACGGCAGGCGAAACATTATTCCAATTCACTACTAACAGTCCTCATTTCCTCAATCCAGAATATGCAAATTGTACGATGTCATTAAGAAAACTCGATCTTGACTTAACTGCTGTGAAATTTGCCTCCTTCTAGAATTAATATCCGAAATACCCAGATCGAAAGCTACTATGTTATTTAAAAGACCATATAGCCAAGTTGCCTGAGGCAAAGATACGAGTTCAACTTGCTGACTCACCAATCCCGCTTCCTTTCGTGCAACTGACAAAGCGAGATCCAAACCGCCCAATTGATCAACTAACCCAATCTCATGCGCCTGACGACCTGTCCATACACGACCACGTGCGACTTGATCTACCTCTTCTTTGGTCATTCCGCGACCGTTTGCAACTTTGGCAACAAAACTGTCGTAAATTTCCTCAACTGATGCTCTCATGACCTGTTGATGTGTTTCAGAATAATCGCTGTAATCGCTATAAAAGTCTGCATTTTTACCACGCTTAATAATCTCTTTGTTGATACCAATCTTTTCATACAATCTTTTCAAATTCAACCTGCCGGTAAAAACACCAATTGATCCCGTAATCGTACTCGGCTCAGCAATAATCTGGTCAGCCAGCGTGGCGATATAATATCCACCTGACGCCGCTATGTCTCCCATTGATACAATGAGAGGTTTCCCGTCCTGTTTTAGGAGTTGCAATTCTCGCCAGATTTCATCCGCTGCCAACACAAATCCACCACCACTATCAATCCGCAGAACAACAGCTTTAATAGAATTATCCTCCCTAACCGACCTGATTGCTTCTGCAATCGTATCAGATCCCATAAACACGCCACCCGTGAAGGGATTTGCAAAACTTTTACCTGTTATCATGTCACCAACGGCATAAATAATGGCAATCTTTGAAGCACTAACTTTCCAGTTATAATCATGGTAGGCTTGACTAAAATAACGATCACCTTTTACCAAATCCGACTTTTTACTATCGATCAGTTCTTCGATTTCATCTTCGTAAATAAGTTGGTCTACAAGATTATTCTCCAATGCTTGTTTAGCCGTAAAAGGTCCTTGATTAATTAAGTCTTCAACCTGCTCCGGAGTCCAATTTCGTCCTTCTGCAATCATCCGTATAATTTGGTCATAAATATCATCAATTAAACTATTGGTCTGTTCACGATAAACTTCTGACATTTCAGAACGGGTAAACCTTTCAGTTGCCGACTTGTATTCTCCAATCCGCTCGAAATCACTATGAACGCCCAATTGATCCATAAGAGTCTTTAAAAACGTCAGTTCACTTCGCACACCAATCAAATCTACAGTTCCCAAGGGATGAAGGAAAATTTGGCTAGATACTGAAGCCAGCATATAGGCTCCCGTTGAACAGATCTTACCGTAACAAATAACCTCTTTGCCTGCGTCTCCAAACTGTTTAAGTAGGTTTCGGCGCTCCTGCATCTGTGCAACTCCAACATCACTCCCACCAATTCGAACCAAAACGCCAACAACGGATTGATCATCCTTGGCAGTTTGCAATGAATAATCTATTTCGCTCATTTCTATATCAAGAAAAATCTTACGTCTTGGTCTCGTTCGGCTCGGCTGCGAAATGCGAAATTCTCCAACGCCAGTTTTTAATTTCTTATTTGGTGAAAATGCCCGGAAAGCACCTAATCCCATATAGCCTAGATTGACGCCAAATCGAATATCGAAACTCTTATCATTCCAATAACCAGTACGAAAAGTTAAGAAATCTATTGGCCGAATATCTAAACCGTAACGGATACCAATACCACCTGCATCCTCTACTTTTCTTAAATCTAACGAAAACGTAATGCGAGAGGTATTTGGACGTATAGCTATTCCAAAATCATAGGTCCGGCCACCAACTAACGCAGGACGATTTAAATCACGTGCAACGGTACCAATCGATAAATTACTTCGTCGAAACATCAATCCCAGTGACCACGACGAGAAATTGTCGTAATTCTGATAATTAGATCTATCATAGTCAGTCAAGTTTGCGTTAATCCAACTATAACTTGTACCTAAGTACAGTGATCCAAGCAACCGAGTGCCATTAGTAACTGTATAGCGTTTGAATGAAACACCATTTCCTGTCTCAATAAATTCCAATCCCAAGCCGGATTTTGCCGTTGCTAAAAAAAGCGCATCGTCTCCCCTTGAATCCCCATCGTAGGTACGTAAGTAACACAAATCAACACCACTAAGAGGGGCTACTCCCGCAGGATTGAAAAAAGTTGCCAGTGCTCCATCACTAGTAGCAACTGAATTTGACGGCAACTGTGTCATTTTCTTTACTGCACCTACAGTTGAAGCCAACAAGATCATCATTGCGAATGACAGAATGAGAATATAGATTTTTGGTTTGTGCACTTTATAAATCATTATATATCCAATACTGCCTCAACCCCAATTTTTCCAATTGATCCGCCGCTCGCCACCATCGGATAAATTGGTTGGGACCAAAAAACACCGTCTGCCGGTGAATGAATTACTTCACGCAGGTTACCAAACACATCATGAATCTCCGCGATCGGTTGGCCGGTTTCAATATAATCTGTCAATGTAACCTGATAGCGAACAAAGCCACCATGATTGCTCACAACCGGAACAAATTGGTGTGCAACAAACTGCTCTGAAGGAATCTCCGGTTCACCATCAATGAAATCATAAGTTTTCAATATATTCAGTATCCCACGAATTCCCTTTGAAATACTCAGATGATTCCAACCATGACAGCCACCTAACTCTGGATCGATTGTTGGAATCCCAATATCTGGAGCAACTTGTGCCAGTTGTCCCTTCGGCCCTTTTTGATCAAGAATATATCCGATACCAAAAGCCCTTGCGAGTTTAAGACACGCTTCATGAAGCGGATGATCATGACTAACTCTCACTCTGACCTCATCAATCATCGGCTTAACCCCACTTTGATGTAAATCTATACAAACATCTGCTTGTTTTACAGCATTATTAAACAAATAATGGGCGATTCGTTCGCTTGAAGTTCCATTGGCTTTACCTGGAAAACATCTATTCATTTTCAGGTTGTCGACAGGACTGTAAGCCTGTTTCGCGTGAAAAGCGTGAAAATTAACAATCGGAATCGCAATAACTTTCCCACGTAAAATATCAGGAGATACTTGACGTAGAACTTCATGGATAACAGCTATTCCATTCAGCTCATCACCATCACTTACCGCTTGAAGATAAATCGTCTTTCCATCAGCTACCCCATTAATCAAAACAGCAGGCAATCCTATAGATGTTCCATCCTGCATTTCACCAACTGGAATTTTCCCCTCAGTTCTTTCCCCTGGTAATGCTTGTAATTCACCAACAGTAATTGATTTTTGATTGTGTCCCAAGATCCCACTCCCATAGATTGGCAAAATTATACTCTTGGGTGTCTATGATGTCAATTTAGGCTATTTTTGACCGAAACCTTGCTTTTATTAGATCCGTTGGTCGGCGCGGAATATCTTTGATTTTCTCTGTTTTGAAGGTGTTACCAGAATTGAGATGTGAACTGTTCTAGCAAGAAAAAACGGGAAAATTACGGTAGCTCCGATGAAATGGGCTGAGACAATTAAGGATGACTCAAAAAGTTAATCCAATCTTATTAACCAAAAAAATTATGTTTTTTCTAGCGATCTGCCGATAGTTTGGCTTTAAAGAAGGCGAAGGAACAACGGTTACATGATCACTTTGTACCCAGCCTACAATATTTGTTTTAACCCTGACTTGAATCCAATCAGATTTTATTTGCATAATTTCCAGTTTCGTTCCCTCATGGGCTTGAGCAAATGGAACAGAGTCTAAGGTGGGTCTTCTACGAATTATAGACTTATCGTTAAAAAGAAGTTGGGAGATAGGATCTTGTTCTTTTAAAGTAGGAGCTGTGAAAATATAGGATAGAACCAAAGCGGAGAGACTTAAAACCGTAAGCATCCCAATAAAGGGAAATGATTTCTGTTTTAAAACTCGCTCTTCTTCAAACGAATTCGGCATGAAAATTATCTTTTGGTAATTTTCACTATATCGTCAACAATGAAGTGTCCAGACGCATTTGGCTCAACTGAAAGCAAAATCGTTTTGCCTTTGATGTCAGCAACAATCGCATTGGCACGCTTTTCCTTGCCGAGAACTACTAATTCGCCAGTAACCGGATGAATAATTTCCTTTGGAGTTTTGATCAATATAATTGCATTCCCCACAGAAACTTGATCGAACGCGGTCATCGAAAACATATTCCCATTGATAGAAAGAACTTTAGCGTTCTCGGTTACAACCTGTTCTGCTAGAATTTCAACTATTTCTTTTTCCAATACTGGTGGTCGGCGAACACGGTCGTGCACTTCAATTGCCAGCTGTACACCTCTGTCGTCTTCCCCTGAATCAACCATTTTAATTTCAAAGTGCGATAGATACATAACAGACGTAGACTCATACACTTCTACCACTAAACCGTATCCCAAAGATCCTCCAATGGGATAGCGCACGTCTGAGATCGCATCGTAAAGGCCCTTCGGACGGTAGATTTCAAGTAGCATTCCACGTTGAACACCATCTTTAGCACCAATATTAATGTGGGCTTTTCGTTTATCGACACTTAACACGAATCCGTCTTCTGGAACTGCTTCGGGTACTTCAGCATCTGCACTTTTTGATGATACTGGAGTTAATATCCCTGTATCGTCGGTTTGATTTGATGTATTAGCAGACGAAGCCAGTAAGGCATAATAAAAAACTGATAATGTACGAAAAATTTGAGAAACTGCATTGTTAACATAGGAAGCAGTTGTAACAAACTCTCTACTCGACAGAGCGTTATCTGCTGCCGGTTGGTCCACCGCAACTGCAAAAACCGGCACAAACACGCAAAATATAGCAATAGCAGTTAGATTTTTCAATAGTAATTCCTTGATCAATGATCTGTAGTCAAAACTACCAACTCATTTGAAGCATCGAAACATAAGGAGCAGAATCGATATCGGAATACGCAATCGGTATATCATCCACAGGATCATTGTTAATCAATAGCAAAACAGTGCCAAGCGTAACACCGGCAATCGACGCACCAACTAAAATTTTGCTGTTTCTATCAAGTCTCTTGGTACGGTTTTCAAAAAGTCGTTTGTCTTCCTCCACATGTGATAGCTTATATAAATCATATGCATTGTTGGCACGTTGATGCGAATAAGCGGCAGTGATTCCCAAACTAACTCCAGTTGAAAAAATTAGCCAAGCCGGCGCCTTATTGCTCCTTCGAACTGGTGGTCTGTAAGACTCCACTAGTTTTTTCTTAGACAGAATTTGCGTCAGGAAATTATCGCTGCTTGCCTTTTCATCGTCTTTTAAAGCAACGATATCTTTAAGTGCAATAATTTTATGAGTGACTTCAATTTGCTTGCCTAACTGAAGATCGACAACTTTTGCTACCGCTCCTTGCATAAAGAGCTGAACAATTTTTATATCGCCAACATAATCCAATCTGCCATTGATATCTTCATAAACTCGATAGATTGCATCAAGCTTTGCTCCATTGTCCGTTCCAACATCAATATAAATCCGAGAACCTTCGACAAGCAAAACATAGCCATGATCAGCAATAGAAGCGTGACTGAAAATCAAGACAAAAATGAAAAATAGCAGTATTACCGCCTGTGATTGCTTAATCATTGAACGAGTTCAAGAAGATCCTTTTTGGGAATCATACCCAAGATCCCCTTATGTTTTTCTAGGTGAGTCTTGACTTGGTTCAGCTTTTTCTCGTTTGCTTCAGACTCCTTTTTAAAAGACTGAGCTTGTTTTCGAAACTTACCCATTCTTTCCTCGATTTTTCCAGCTCGATCCGCTTCACTTTTTTGAAGGTTCGTTGAATCCTGCAACCTTGAGGCTAAGCTTTCCATAATCCGCACCGCGATTTCAGGAGTATCTTGAACAATTGACTCTAACCCTCCCGTGTAAACATAAACTTTACACTCAATAGGATCGCCCCTCTCATCGAAGTCCTCCAGTGTTTTAATCGACGCGGTTCGAGGAACCCCGAGAATCTCCGACATTTCACCTAGAATCGCGCCAATAGCTGGGGGGGCTGTAATCTCGGCAACCTGCTCAGGACCTTTGAAGACACCCAAAGTACCCTCGTGTAAAATAAAAATAGACCCATCACCATCCGTATCTTCTTGGATCAGAACTTGATCCGGTTCGTATATACGAAGATTAGGATCACTTGATGACACAGCATATCCGTCTGGCATGTTTTACACCTCCATCATTTTATTGTTGATCCGTAATTGAGAGAACATAACGAAATCCGATTCCACCATATACTTCTTCGGCAACAGCTTTCTTGCGATTTGTCAGATGTGTGATCTGACCATTTCGAACTTCAAGGCCGCCCCGAATTACTTTTTCTTCCTTGCCAATTGGGCCAGGCCCAATTGGATTGAACCGCGGTGCAGGATAATATCCCGGAGAATACCAGTCACTAACCCACTCCCACACATTTCCACACATGTTATACAAACCATCTTCTGTTTGACCCTTAGCAAATCGACTAACAGGCATAATTCCCATTCCGTCAACCGGATTAACGAAATTGGTAACTAACCCGTTCCAGCGATCCCCCCAAGGCCAGAAGGTCCTATTATCTTTCTGGGGATTAGAGGACCCAAGCTTTGCTGAGCCGAGAGCCGTACGTTCCCACTCAGCTTCTGTTGGCAGTCTATATCCCTCGACTGCTTCTATGCTATTAGTTGCAGCACCATTTTTATCTATCAACTCTCCTGTGGCACTATATGATTTAGGCAAGTTTGCTGATTCACTCAACCAATTACAATATCGCGTTGCGTCATACCAACTGACAAACACAACGGGATAACTTGCCATACCTGCAGGATACCCGCCATCTACCCAATGCGGGGGAATCGGATGAGCAGTTGCATCGACAAACTCCTTATACTCAGCATTCGTCACTTCAAACCGACCGATAAAATATGAAGATAACGTAACTTCATGCTCTGGTTTTTCATCTTCCTCACCAGTTGCATTGCCCATCAAGAAGCCTTGATCGTTCCTAGAAATATAGATCATCCCCAGTGGGGGAACCAATTCTATTGAAGATGAGAAAGTTTTCGTCTCATTATCTGCCCAATCCCTGAATTTCACCCACACTTTTTTTTCGCCAGGATGAGAATTGATATTCCATTTCTTTGAGGAAGAAAACGGCTCCCATTCAACTATTTGATCTATTCGTGACTGGAAGTTCTTATTATTGGAAATCATCATTTTGGAAACACCACTCTGGTCGGTGATAGCAAACGATAAACGCACTATAGAGGATGACGTTTGGGAATTTCCACCATTAATTAAAAAACCATTCGGTAACACAATGGGAGCATTGTCATCCATTCTTAGCTCTCTTTTAATAAAGGTTGTGTCGCCTATAAACACAGTAACTGATGATATAATTAATTTGTTATCCTCTCGAAGAACAGAATATCGGTTGTCTTGTTCCACATCAGATACCAACCAATGGCGTGATTCCTGTACCAAAGTCACCAATACTTTGCTTGGAACCTCAATTCCAGCAGACCTAAGCTCATTCCTGAAAGTTTGCGAACATAGGCATTTATCAAGTTCCGTAACTCGTTGGTCTGTTACAGGGACACTCGATGAGATTTCCTCTAAAGAATACTTCCCTGCTACAAGTTTTAAGTGATAACTGCCCGCAGGGATATTTGAAATTGTTACAGGTGTTTCATAAGACTTGGTCAATTTATCTAGATAAATTTTTTCAGTAGAAAATTGAGGTTTTAGAGTTAGCGTTGCACCCGAAGGGTCGGATATGACTGTAATACTCCCAGCGCCTCGGTTCATCTTTAATATTGGAACCTTAGTAACTTCACCTGCTCGAATTAAAACGGTCCGCTTCTCCGGCAGATAGAAAGGGCGGTCTATTTCAAGTTTACTCATCCGTAAGACTTGCGCAGACTTCGGATATCCCCGTTTAAGTTTATCTTTTAACGTAATAGTCAGCCGCAACTTCTGTTCAGCCCCCGGCGCACCTTCGACTTCCTTCTCAGGAATGCCTATAATTTCTGTATTTTCTTCGGCTTGAATTCTATTTACTCTCGCATCATCGGCTCGAAGCTCCTGTTTCTCAAGATATTCCTGAGAAGTAACTACTTTATTTTGATCGCCATCCAAGATAGCAAAAATACCTTCTGCGCCAGCACTAGGATAATAACTCAGGTACTCATCTAACGGTATTTCTCTATCATTATTAACATCTATTCTGTTAAAAATCAGTTCATAACCTTCACTAAGTGAAGACACAAGCTCTATTTTCTTTATTTGATCATATACTTGCTTAATTCTTGTTCTAAATAGAAACTCACCTTGCGCTATCTCAACTATATCCCCTGAAGCAAACTTGGACGTATCCCCAACATATATCTGTTGAGCAGTAGCTTTTGCCTTCTGAGTCAGCACCGCATAGACTTCAGAATTATCAATCTTCTGGATTGAAATAGCACTTTTGACCGGAAAGTCATTTCTACTAGCAATACTACTGACATACACTTTAATCTGAGAAGCACCAGGTTCAACATCCTCAGCAAGATATGCGGGTGCAACAACAGGAACGGCAAAGATTCGCGGACTTTTAGGAGGATTAATCTTGAAGATCCTCGCATTGCCAGATTCCCCAACTTCCCCTGTTGTAGTTTCAAACGTATTTATTAAAGGAGGCCGAATAAATAATGCAGGTATTGCATCAACTACCCCGATACGAACAATCTCATGGTCGCTTACTCTTTTTGGCAGGTTACCATCTTGGTTTTGCTCTATACGAACGGTATCGCCCACAGCAAAACTACGGCTACTACGTACCAATATTCGGTCATGACCAACATCAGCAGCCCGAATAAGCGGAACCGGATTCCCAATTGGCTTAACAGTATCAGCTTTCTGCTTAGTTTCGATTTCTTCCGGTCTTCTTTTTTGTGCGCGTCTTAATTCACGATCAATACGAATAACAGCATCTGGGGGATCTGTTTCAATATAAAGATAGCCAAAATTTTCGGACTGGTCTTGTGCCAATACTACATTATTTTCCAATACACCTGCTGAAAACAAAAAGATAATCAGCATTATCCATCCAAAAAACAACCCTCTGTTTAAAGATTGCAACAACTGGTTCAAATCTTTCGGCCTTCCCATTTTCTATCTATAGAATATACAAAAGCTAGGATCTCGGCAACAGTTCGATAAAACTCCGGGGGGATTTCCGTGCCAACCTCTAGTTTAACAAGCGCTTCTACAACCTCGGGTTGCTCGTAAACTGGCACATCATGCAGATCTGCAATCTCCAAGATCTGTTTTGCGATTTCTCCTTCTCCAGCGGCAACGATGTGCGGAGCCATACGTTCATCTGGTTCATAACGAAGTGCTACTGCCTTTTGGCGTGGGGTTCTCATGCACTAACGTCAACCCGTACAAGGTCACTCTGCGAGGCTGCAGTTATCGGGATCATATCAATACCGATTTTGCCCTTATCAACAACCTGGAGATGTATATCCTCTAGATTGTAATTCAAAGCTTTCATCCGAGAGAGCAAATTACCTTTTTCCCGCTCAATAAAAGAATTGTATGACAAATCCTCAGTAAGAATAGCACAAATCATATCACGATGCAAGACATGTAGATTAACTTTGAGAGTTCCTAGATTTTCAGTTTCGATCACCATCTGTAATTGAAAATTTTCGAGATCAATCTCATCTGAAGAGTCACTTCTACCTAATATCTCTGCTGTTAAATGCTTATCATCATAGTCAAGAGGGATCTGCAAATAGAACTGCCCTCCATTAATAATGTCACGATTCCTTGCAATCTCATGCGAATCGATGCTTGCGAAGACCTGTTCTATGGCTTCTATAGTCTGCGACAAATTTCTGCGCACTGCATTACGAAGTCCATTTTCCGCCAGACTATCTTTAACCTGTAAATTTAGCCGTAACAGTAGCACTTTCAAATTACGATTTGTATTCTTTGAAAACTCTTGTATACTCTCTGGAGAGTTCAAAAGCGCCAATAACTTTGCCTCGTATCCCAACCCAAGTTGATTCATGAACTGACTGATTTGATCAGCAAAATCGGCATCATTAGGGTTAAGAGACACAAACTGTAAAATTTGGTTAATTAACGACGAGTTAATCCCTTTGGGTAAGTTTTTGAGTAACAAATCCAAGGAATTTTTCAGGTGCTGAAGTTCGTTGACAAAGCTTCGCCTCTGCTCAAAAACAAGTTGTAACGCACTGATTAAATGAGACTGTGGTGGCAGTTTTAATAGCCATGCTGTTGTTATCAAATTGGGGGATAAATTAGATTCGATATCGAAAGCTGACGCGTAGTTCAATAGACTTTCCAAGTTTTCTGCGTTAAGCGGTATATTATACGCCACCAAAGATTTGGCCAAAGCCTTCGCTTGGGCATCTACAGAAAAATTAAGACTTTCTAATAACTCAGCAATACTTTTAGACCTATTTGTAACGTTGGTACTATGTGACGTTAACCTTACTGTAACATGCTCATCAAGTGACAGTACCCGCCCCTGCACGCTATCCTGTGGATTCAACTCGATATTCGTTTCAACGACAAGATTCAAACCATCAAAAGCAACCAGAAACCTATTTCCAGCGACTTGCCGTAAAACTCTACCGCTGACAGAATCTCCAACTTTTAAATTTGCTCTAAAATTTTCAAGACCCTGATCGGACGCACGAGAGCCGTACTGTTTGACAATGCCAAATTGAGGTTGTAAATTCACGTTCATAAATCTTTTCTAGCCAAACGCTCAATCTCCATCCCAAGCCCTTCAGGCGTTAAATTCACATTTTTATTGATGATCTGACGAACCTGATCGTTAGAACGATTGAAATCCCCAATACAATAATATGTTTGAGCAAGAATTAAGTGAATCGTTTTCTTATTAAGATGCGGATTGAACGATGAAACATAATCTTGTGATGCATTTATGAAAGCTCTGTTTGCTGCATCAAGCGCCTTGGTAAACTGATCACGTGCTAGATAAATCCCAGCTAAAGCAATATTCGCATCGATATTTGAGGGCTCTGCGGACAAGACATTGCTCATTAAATCAAACGCTTCACCCAGATCCCCCTCCTCGATTAGCAACCCGGCTTTCTTAATGCTGTCGGCTTGATCTACAAGTTCCTCAGTGACAGTCAAAGTGTTATCAAAGTCTCTATCACTACAGCTAAAGATACAGATAGAAACCGCAATAGCAAGAATCCTAAGAAATAGCGTTTGAATATAATTGTTTTTCATTCTAAAACTCAAAAACATTGGTGGAAGGAGGAATATTCTGATTTCTTGTATCCTTGCCAACAATACTAACAATAAGTTTCTGGCCTTTACTTGGTGGCGTGCTCAAAGAGTAACGACAAAACCAAACTCCTCTTGAGGAACCAATCTTCTTTAAATTAATGGTTTGAGGAAGAACATCAGGTACTTCTGGAATAACAAAAGCGGCTGTCATCTCAGAAACATCAGACATAATTGCAATAACTTTAAATTCATTTTTCGCAATAGGATTTCGAATTAACATAATCGGAAAAGTCCTGGTTTTCTCTTCAGGTAGATCGAAGACTGTTACATTGATTGAAGACTCGTCGATCTTCTTCCCTTCAAAAACGGCACGAATGACTATCTTTTCAGCCGATCCAACCCAATCTCGCTGTGGGCGAAGAATAACAACAAGATTTTTAACTAATACATCAACATGCTCAGATGGCGAGACGTCCCACACAATCTCATTGATTGCTGCTTTCGGTTCGATATCAGTATATCTCTCAAGTTCTAGTTTATGCTCCTCATTTCTTAATAAAGTCAACTCACTTGGCATCACTAGATCAATCCTAACAAAAGGAAGAGGCTCGACAACAATACGCATTGTCGCTGTATCATAATTTTCGTCGGGATCCGCCACTTTCAATTTTATGTCAAAATGTTGTTCAGAATCTATCGGATTGTTGGTGCGAAATGCCAGTCGGGGAGGATTATCCACAATCCCCTTCGATCTATCAACTTTGTCTAAGCTGACGCCAGAAACTTTTAGCTCTACTGGTAATTGTCCAACCTCCCATTTCAACTCGGCATTCTTATTGTCCTCATCCTGAACATAATTATCCAGCAATATAATTCCTTCTGCCCCCACGCGAAACCTTAGTTCAGGAAGTGCTTTGATAATCGGAACATCCTGATTTACCACATATATCACGGTTGAATCAACTGCAAGCGATTCGCCTATTTTTAAGGAAAGCCTTAATGTAACCTTGATCTCATCTTCTCGTGTCTTCGGCAATACTGGACGAATGATAAGCTGGTTGGCCGCATTTTTATCGATCTCAATAGGCCGGCCAAATTTATCTTCTGCATTAACTGCCCAATTTAACAGTGGTTTACCTTCACTTCCTGAAACAATTGCGAAATCGTCTAGATTAATGTTATCTCCCGGATTATCATAGACAAATCTTTGCAAGCCAAATTTGTCTATTTGAAGCAATGTATTCTTGACCTGAATTTTTGCTCCAACCACATCTTTAAAGGACTTTGGTTCTGCCCGCCCCTCATTAAATTGTGTGAAAAACGTGTATTTGCCTCGATCCCAGTCTTCTTGATCAACATTAAACTTAATCTCTACTGTTCCTTCACCAATCGCAACAAAATGTATTGTTGCAATGACACCTTCGCCCTTAGGATACGGTAGTGCGTTTGAAACGATGGCAAAGCCAACCTCGCGATTGTTAATTAACTTATTTAAAGCCACATTGCCAGTATAGAAATTTCCTTGATCGAAGGGTCTCACAGGATCCTTTATTCGCAATTTATCAGGTTTAAACGATAGATATATTTCTGCAGCTGAGCTTGGCGTTTGACCAACATCTGCAAAGACATCAAGTGTGATTATATCTCCTTGCTGGACAACAATCTCATTCCTTTGCGTTGTCTTACTCCTTAACTCTATCTTTGCCGCATCCACAGCAAAACAAAAAGACATAATGAGGACCAAACAAATCCCTAATGACCATCTTATCCATTTAAACTGAGAATATAAATAACGCAAGTGTATTTTCATTTTGAAGCAAGGATATTTCTGACTGCCAAAACTCTTTTGACATAGCTGCGAGTTTCGGTCGGAAGTGTTTTACTTCGACGAACCCGAGTCGGTCCTGCATTATAAGCAGCTAATGCCATTGATTCATCTTTAAAAGTTTTTAACTGTTGGCTTAGATACTTTGCACCACCGAGCAAATTTTGTTGTGGATCAAAGACATTTATAACACCCATTTCGCGAGCAGTTGGAATTCTAAGTTGAGTTAACCCTATAGCCCGCTTAGGCGAAACGGCTTTATAGTTTCCGGCTGATTCAATATAAACCAATGCTTTCAACAAATTAGGGTCAACGCCATTGCGAGATGCTGCGTGTGTGATCAACCTATCATAACGACGCAAGCGAAGTAAGATGGTCGAATCAAGTTCCGCAATTAACGGACTTGCTTGCTCCGAGTCTGCCCATTGATTTAGTGTTGGGACAACAGATAGCGATTTGTCTAATTCATTTTCCTTTGGAATTGCTGTTAAGGTTTGATTTAAATCAGAATCAGTTTCTTTGATAGCATCCGCTGCTCCACCATCAATAGAAGTAACCGCAACATCCTGAATTCTAGGAGTAATCAAGTGGGATACACGAGCAGCTTTGCCAGTTCCCCCAACTTTAGCAAGACGATTTTTGGCTTGTCTCGAAGCCAAGCCAGCCCCGGCAAATGAATTATTTAGCGAATTTGCATTGACATCTATAGCAGGAAAAGAAGGTGCTCGACTGGAGTTGCCATTTACTCGGGATACCTGAGCGCTCACCGTTGCCGTCGCAGACGACGCAACAGATTTCGTCGCCTGCGAATTGCTACTCACTAAAGCCCTACGGAACTTCGCCGGATCAAGATCTACCAGTGACTTTCCATATAAAGAAGCATCCACACGGACACTCCAACTTTCCAAGACACGGAATCCTTTTACCAACGCGCTACCACCGTTATAAACAATATACGTCGATGGATCCGAAGTTGTATATTCGATCCTTGTATTACCACGGTAATCCATTAGCATCAGTTTATAAACATGCTTAACGTTGGCATTTGCAAAGACCGAAAAATACAGAAGAAAGGTAAGGCTGGCTAAAGAGAGAGCGAAAGCATTTCTTTTGAGACGAAGAATCATGGAATCCTATTTCAGAATAACCATTTTCTTTATAGCATCATAATGGTTAGTAACCAACTCGTAGAAGTAAACACCACTTGCGACCTTCTCCCCAAAATCGTTTTGGCCATCCCAATAAATCGCATGATTTTTGCGGGTGTAATCACCAACCGGTTGAATACCTATATCTATGCGGCGAATTTGCTGACCAGTTGCATCATAAACCATAATCGTGACAGGAGATGGCTGGCTGAGGCGGTAAGGAATCCAAGTCTCAGGATTAAACGGGTTAGGATAATTTTGAATCAATTCTGTCTGAGAAGGCACTTTCAGAGGTTCAATAGACCTGTTCCAAACATCCGGCAACTTCACTAGATTCTGGTCATCACCAACAATAGTCAATTCCTTAAACCGAAGTTCCGATATGTTATCCGTACGTGCAATAAAGCGAAACTTCGCTAACGACCCTGACCCCACGATACTATCTTCGTTGCCAGCAATCATATTGGCAACAATAATCTTCCTAGTACCGTAATTTGTCTCATAGTCACGGCTAATAAAGAAAGGCTGAGAACGATCAGCATTTTCTTGGAAGAGCTCACCTTCTTGAACCGAGTCTTCAATCAATTTCAGAGATTGCGGGTCGTATTCAACTTCAAACGCATATCCTCTGACTCTGTTGAAGTCTGCAACGAAACTCACATTGATTACCTCATTCATCTGCACGACTTCAGGTGTAATTGGCATACTCAGGCGAATGACATCGCTGATGATACTCGGTGCAGCCGCAGGAGGCGGGCCACTAGACACTGTTGGAGGAACTCCCAGTTTACCAAAGTTGCGAGCCAGAATCGAAAAATCGCTAAGATTCACTTTTCCATCATTGTTGATGTCCGCATCCTTATTGAAAATATCACTGCCCTCAACAGTCCCAAAAACGGTCATCAAAGTACTCAAGTCAGCAATATTTATGCGGTTATCATTATCAACATCACCACCAGTTAATCGCTGGGATTTTCCTCCCTGCGAGTAAATATTAATATCCTGCAATTTGTCACCAGGGACCACACGAAGCACATAAGAATTTGTCCCCCTAGTTTTAGACATATACTGACCGCGAATATATGATGGGGCTTTGGCAACTAATTCCCACGTACCTGTTGGGATGCCATTAATGGTATAAGTTCCGTCAGGTTTTGGCGTTATTTGAATCCCCTCTAAGGCGGGATCCTCATCATTAGTGATACTGGTGATAACTTCCTGATCAACACTGACCGCAGCCTCTTTATTAGCATTCGGTTTCGGTGCGGGAACGGCACTTAATCCGATTGGTATATCCTTCATTTGACCAGGCCGTCGAAGAGCGAAGGTAATCAGTGATGAATGATCCTGACGACCTTCAAGCAAAATTTTTCCCGTGATGCTTGCATAAGGAACGACTTGAACGCGGAGAGCGGGGTTAACTGCAATAGGAGATATATCTTCAACATCAGCACTTTCGTTAACCGCGACAACTGATGTACTGCGATTGTTCGTAGCTTCATCAAAATCGAACGAAATCGTGGTATTAATCGGGCGCGTGCCAACATCCTTTTTAACTTTAAAACCGATTTTAGCTAGTGTCCGATACTCATTCAATTTAACTATCGAGTTTGCATTCTTGACAACAACGCTATAATCCAATTGGTAACCACTGATTCCATTGGCCATGCTATCTTCAACAGTATCCCCATGGTTATCATTTTCTAAGATCTCCTGCTGATTTGCTTCGGCGTCATCGAAATCAAACACTAATGTCTTCTTGTAATCCTCAAGTTGCTGGCCTGTCGGATTCTCAATCCCCTGTATTCGCAATTCGTCAGATGAAGAAAGCTGACGAAAAGGTTGCTCGGCATTTCCCACTTGAAGGAAACGGTCATCAAAAGTAAGGTATATACTGGCACCTGAAATCGCAATAGCCGAACTACGAAGTTGCACAGCAACATCAAACTCTTCTCCTGGGCCAGCTACAAGAGCATTAGGCCGCAAACGGATTTGAACTTTACGGATAGTCAATGTTCCTGAACTAATATCATATCCCTCATTACCACTACTATCAGCAATCCTTGCATAGATATAGTAGGAACCATTGAGATTAACCCCGTTCTCTGATTCAAAAGATTGGATATCCCAAGAATAACTATCCTGTCCAATATTGGTTGGAGTGGCAGACACACCTTCAGCAATCGTACCAGATAGGCTTGTGCTTTGGTTGCCGATCGAATCAATTAGTATATCTATAGCTGTTTCTGTGTGCCTCTGATGGTAGTACAAGCTAACTGAAACGCCATTATTATCTAGGTCCTCGCTGAGCCACGATAAGGTGAATTCGGTAATGGCTTTAGACCCTTCACGAATTGGTGAAATAAGTTTGATAAGGGGAGGATAAGTAATAATAACTTTCCCATCACTTCGCACCGCTTTTTGTTTTATTTGCTTCTCTGTTTTTGAGCCAGAATCTCTGTCACTAATAATTGCGTAGATGTAGACCCCATCTTTACTCTCTGGCACGCGTGCGGTGGTAAAATCCCACTTATACTGTCCTAGTGTCCCATCATCATCTTCAGATAGATCGACAACAATAAGCTCCGCATTTTCACTCAGTGAAACAACGTCGGCAGTTGACAAATCCAGAGGACTGTAAAACAGATTGATTCTGGCATTACCTCGATTTTTTTTATCATTCCACTGAATTACAAAAGAGCCATCAGTAACAGCAGTATCATCCTTTGGAGAGAGGTTCGAGATATCTACGTCATGCCGAACCTCAATTTTACCAAAGCTACGTGCAAGATCTGAGGAGATCGCTGTAAAGTCCTCAATAATGCCGTAAATTGTATAGGTTCCTTCAGGAATTTCATGAGTGTCCCAAACAATTGAGGTTACTTCACTTCCAACTGTTAGACTAACGGCATCCGGTTCATCAGCACCAGCTGAAGCCAGCACAATAACACCAGCACTAGTACCTATACTAATGCTGGCTCTCAGTTGATCGACATCCTTGGGACCATAGTTAGATTTTTCGGCATAATACAACATGATCTTTGCTTCAGGATTTGGACCAACTGCACTAAAATCGATAATACCCTGATCATCAAAGCGAGTCGGCGGCAATCTATCTGGAACCAGTATCTTTATCACAGGTTGCTCTGGCATCTGGGTGATAATTGGCCCAGTTGAACTAAAATTCTTGCTTGGCCCCGCAGAACCGGATACGCTGAACCCAAAACCAGTTTTTGCTTCGATAATTATCCCTAATTTATCGTTTTCCCTGGCAACATCCTCAGGCTCAACCTTTGCCACTAGTATAAAGTTGTTTGTTACTGGCTCAATTGAATCAAGCGTCCCTTTAATTTCCTCATCTAGATCAAAAACCATGGTAACGACATCCGTCTGAACTTCACCGATGGCACTATCACTTTCATTGAACATTTTAAATGGTTCAGCATCCCGATAAAGACTTAAAGCTGCTACTGATTCACGAACAAAAGGTGGTTCAAATCGCAGGGAAAGAGACCTAAGGTTCTGCGTAACATCTGATTTTATTTCAATCGCGGCAAGTTCAATCGATCTTCCGAAAGATACCGGGACATTTTCTTTGAGGGCAGTTACCGTAATCGACTCAATTCCCCTGACTGTTGAACCTTCTACTACTCTTTGATCTGCGGGTGGTGCAACAGCCGCAGCCTGCAAAAAGAAAAAAGCGTTCTTACCAAAATTCAAAACTATTTGATCGCCACGCTTAGTTTGCTCCGACTGTACAACAACAACCAGCAGGAAATTAGTAACCGTCTGTTCGTCAAGCGTACCAATCGGATATCCTAAACCTCGTTTCTGCAAATTCAACAGTGCTCTACCGTTCTCATCCAATTTTCCGTCGGTAACAAATTCTCCCGCGTTCCTATCAGATACCCCATCACTGTTAACGTCTTCATAAAGCTCAATCCTGTCAACAGCATTAGCACTAATTCCTTTGCTACCTTTATTATCTGGACTCTGATTCGAAACTCTTAGAAAAAACCATTGATCCTGATTTCCGTCATCAGTGATAGCAATCTTTGAAACAACAGCCTCTAAATCACCAGGATCCACGATATAATCGCTTGTTACAGGTTCTATTTTAATATCGGTAACAAGCCCCCAAGAAAGGCCTGTAATAAGAACCAAACTAGAAATACAGGTAACCGCAAGTAGGAACTCTTGGGTTGTTTTCTTCATATTCCCTTCCTAAAAAATACATTATAAAATAAATTCAATCACTACTGATCCAACATGAAGCAAGCTTGTTTAACCGAACATATTTAATAAACTTGATGCTGATGCCATTAACTGGGAACCCGTAGATAAACTTGCACTCAGAAGTGCTTGTTGGGTTTGATATTCAATGAGCGCAGTTGTCATATCAATTTCTTCAACCTTCTGCAGAAAACCTTTTAGTCCCATGATCTGATCTTCAAGCCTAGATCGCATGGTATGAAGACGGTTGATCCTCGCACCAACCTCAGTTTGGTGCACAGTAACCTGTACGGTCGTATGTTCCAGCATACGCGTCACATGACCGATAGGCCCCATTCCGCCGTTACGGACTGCATTCCGCAAGTCGATTAGATGATCAAAGACTCTTTGAAAAACGATGCTACCGGGAACACCTGTAGGAACAAACGAATTACGCCCAACACGCTCCTGTTTGGTTCCATTATCACCTGTATATCGAACACCAATAATATCACCTATGCCAACTTCTTCATTCTTAAGAACTTCAGCACCTCTGGCTATAGAATAACTACGTTGCAAAGAGTGCTTCAACCTAATCACAGCCCGATTTTCGAGAATGTCTGTTTCCACACTTTCAACAAGTATATCTTCACCCCCATCAACATCCTGAATCCTGATTAGTTGGCCTGATTCAATCGTATTTAGCACCTGCTCCAATGGGAGTACTAAAGAACCTACAGCAGCGTCTCTGGTCAACGGTGTCACTATTGATCCGTCAGCATTTGAGATTTGCGCATTTCCATCAACGAAGTAAGGCCGTGTTAACTGTCCTGTCACCGTAATCACAGATCGGTCGCCGACAGTTTGGATTGATTCAATTAAAACTGTCTCACTTACGTCTCCACTAGATAAAACAATTTCGTCACCATCATTAAAATTACTGCCGTCGCCTGCAGAAACTTCTAAGGTGCGCAGTGACGGATCACTTAGAATGGCATATTGACGAGTGAAAGGTGTAGTCGATCCGCGCTGTGTTTCAAACGCTACACCTTCAGTTTTGGTTCCAGCAAATAGGGGGGTACCAGCAAAATCAATATTCACCATATCCAACACGGACTCAATTAACTGACCGATCTCAGCGGCATAATATTTGTAATCACTAGAACTGTTGGTGTCAGACATGGCCATGTGAGCCAAGTCCTGTGCCCGAAAAAGAACGTCCGACACCCCTTGATAAGCCCCATTAGACACATTCATTAGCGCTTCTGAATGTTCGGTATTTGAGACAAACTGCTCACTTTGAGCAATGTTTGCTTTTAAATCCAGTATACGATTTGCGCGACCAGGATCTGCTGAAGGCTTATCAACCTTAAGACCCGTGGACAACTGCATTTGCGCTCTTTCTAAGGCTCCAAGCCGTAACTCAATTCTTTTTTTGAGATTATTTCCTATTGTCTGCAGCGTTACCTTTGGCATTGTTCATATTCCTAAAATTTGATCTAAATTAAGATATTTCAATGTAACTTGAATTTACGGTGGAGCCATAAATTTATCTTGGAGCCATACGATTAATCACAGTATCTGTCATGCCATCTATGGTTGTCATCAGACGCGCGGCTGCTTGAAAAACGCTTTGAGCTATTAAGATATCGACCAATTCTTCATCAATAGAAACTCCGGAAATATCCTGATACCTCGACTCTAGCTGCTCCCTGATAAGTTCCGCACTGTTAAGTTGTCTGGCATTGGCCTGAGTACGCCCGCCAAAAGTAACAACAGAAGAATTATAAAAATCGAAGACGTTCAGCGTGTCATCTGCAAATAACAATTTATCGCGAACTTGCACAATTTGGTTTGCGGCGCTATTATCCCCTCGTGCACCGCTCTGACCAGCAGCGATATTATTTAAATTCGTTTTTATATCACCCGTAAGAGCAATGGTAGCAGCGGCACGCACAGGAGCCTCTAGAAGTACCTCTTCCGTACCCGAAACTACTGCTCCACTAGGAAGATTGAATTGGAAGAAAGACCTACCTGATTCGCCATCCAAACCAGTGCCATTTTGGTGTGCAACATTGATTTCGCGTGAAAGCTTGTAGGCAACTTCATCAAGATTCTTCATGAGATCCGGTATAATTTCATCTTGTACGTTAAGCAGTCCACCGATTGCCCCCGCCTTAATCTGGACATCAGACAATCTCCTTATCCGGCTGACGACCACCTTTGACAATTGTATACTCCCACCTTCACTCTCCTTGCTCACAACCTGCAATTTATTAACTTCTTCCCGGCGAATAATTGCAACTCCACCCAAAAAAAGCGATACTGTTCCATCAGTATCCTCAAAAACTCTAATATCAGTCAGATCTGCAATTTCAGAAACAACACTATCACGCAAATCCATGAGATCGTGCGCGGCGAAAGGGCCAACTTTTGATCTCCCAATGTCCCTGTGAACTTCAGCCAGCTGTTCTAAAAGCGAATTCACTCGGTCAATCCGAATCTGAATATCTTCTGCAAAGCCTCCCTGTATTAATTCCAATTCCTCGTAGGCACTTCTCAGATCACCAGCTAAGGCTTCACCTTTGACACGCAACTCCGCGCGAAACGCGGGGTTAGGCGGTTCTTGGGCAAGAGCTTCCCAAGCATTAAAAAACTCGGATAAAGTGGAATTAAAACTGGACGAACCGGAAAACTCATTAAAAATAACTTCAAGACGACTTAATCCCAATTCCTCAGATTCCAAACGCCCTAACCTTTGATCAACTTGTCGAATCTGATTTTCAACAAAAACATCACGACGCCTAGTAATGCTATTTAGAGAAACACCCGTACCCAGCTGAATTGCACGGCTGAAAGCAGAAGGTCCTCTATATGGCATACCGGGAGTCGGCCGAATAACAGCAACCTGACGATGGTATTTTGGATCGCCCGCACTGGAAATGTTCTGCGAGCTAGTTTGAAGAGCAGACTGGTAAGCTTGCATGGTGCGCTTACCCATATCCAAGATACTAAAAAGGTTCGACATACATAACTCCTAATATGAAACTAAATATGGTGATCGTACATTCCCTTACCTGCCGGCGGTCGTAAACTCCCATCATCTTCGTAGGTCTTGCCCGGCTCTTCAATCCGCGTAACTTGATCGATCAGGAAACTGACATACTCATGCTCGCTTTGCAGTAATTCCTTGTTGGTCGCGTTGATATACTCAAATTCTGTCTTTACACGTTGAACTTCATCAAAAACGTCAGTGAATCTAGATTTGAGGGGTCCTTCAGCTAGCTCAATCAACGTAGCTGCATCCAGGGATTTAGGTCCGACATCGGGTAAAGCAGACAATTCAGCCAACAAATCGTCACGTTCTGATTCAATGTTATTAATGCTGTAAATTAGCTTTTCCTTTTCAGAAATAAGATCGGCGAGATCTCCAATTTTCCTTTCAACCAGAACCTGCCGTTCCTGATAAAGCAACTCAAGAAGCTGATTATACTCCTCCAACTCATACCTAACTAAGTTATACAGATTCAAAAGTTGTTCTTGCATACTCAATATCCAATTGCTACAACCATAATATCGACCCACAAGGCGCAAACTTTATATATATAACTGTAGACAAAAGCCACTACATTATCAACGGCCATACCAACTTATAATGTCATTCCAAGGCGGGCAAGCTGAATAGCGTTACCGATAGTGGCATCCTGAGCCATCATCACTTTCTGATTGGCTTGATATGCACGTGTAATTGCGATTAAATTGACCATTTCAGTAACGACACTTACATTCGACATTTCAAGCGTGCTGGAGCGAATAGTTGGACTTTCGACTGGCTCGGCCGTCAGATTTGGATCCGAAGGAACAAACATACTATTACCAAGTTTCATGAGTTTATATGGTTTCAAAAAATCAACAACCTGCAAACGATCTACAAACTCCCCATCCACTGATACATTACCTTCGGGATCAATATCCACTTCGCTACCAGTGATCTCAATTGGTCCTTTTTCTCCCAAAACCAAATGGCCCTCGGTGGTCACAAGCATGCTGTCAGCATTCAAGACGAAATTCCCATTTCGAGTATAGGCTTGGCCTACAGGAGCCTGGACTGTGAAAAACCCATCTCCGAAAACAGCCAGATCTAACGTATTTCCGGTATTTTTATAATTCGCTGATGCCACAAAATCGTGCGCAGTTTCAGCAAAATTTGCGCCAGCCCCCAATCTGCCAACAGCAGGCCGTGGGTCGACGATAAAGTTCTTCCCAATCCTGCGGGGGTCATTAATCCTGTTCAATAACACACTTGGAAAAGCCTTTGAAATTGGAATGTCTCTTTTATAACCTGATGTATTTACATTGGCCAAATTATTAGCGATGATATCCAGGCGCGAGGTTTCATTGAGCATTCCAGACGCAGAAATAAACAACCCACGAGTCATAAAAATCTTCCTTCTACAGAAATTAGTCCATGAAGATTATCTTAACTTCATGGACTAATTCCTGAAATTTTTGAAGTTACCGTTTCAATCCCATGGCTTCAGTTAGAATATTATCCGCCGTGGTAATCACACGAGCATTGGCTTGGAATCCACGTTCAGTTGTGATCAGATCCGTAAACTCCTCTGTCAAATCAACGTTCGACATCTCAAGCGCACCAGAGGTGATTTCACCCATATTTCGGGTCCCAGCTGGAACGAAAGCAGGCGCACCTGATGAAGGAGAAGTCGTCACCATGGTATCTGATAATACGGACAAACCTTCAGTATTCGGGATATCCGCAGCGGCAAGCTGGGCAATGGCCTTATTAACACCGTTAGAGAAAATACCATCAATTAATCCGGTGGCACTGATACTGAACGAGACTAAATTTCCCGGTCCGACACCATCTTGCCTTTGAGCAAGGGCATCATGACTATCAGCAAACTGTGTCAAGTTTTGAAAATCGAGTCTGACTGCAAGTTCTCCCGCCCCAGAGGCGTTACCTTCAGCATCAATTGGCAGAACATTAATATAAGCAACGCCAGGCTGTGCCATCGAAAATGAAGCGGTCTGGTTGTTAAATTGGAGTAACCCCGTATTAACCTTTTCATCATCATCGGTAACAATTTTGGCATCGGTTATGTGCTCGCTTTCTATGCTCCACCTCCACGTCCCTGCAGGGTTTACGGTACCATCTTCCTGTATAGGCTCTTTGGTGAAAGTAATTTCAGCGTCGTGGCGTTGTCCTAGACCATCAAAAATACCAATCTCGGTTTTATGGAATTTCGAAATATACTCAAGCGAGGCAGTACCAGTCTTGATTTCCTCACCAAATGTAAGGGTAACAAGTTGCCTGCCATCTTCATCTGCGAAGGTCACCTTGCCATCAGCATCGATTGGTACTGATGCATCTCCATCTAGAGAAGCCATAAAGGTATCGGCTCCTTCCGCCCTTTCGACACGGACCTTGTGAGATCCTGGTCTTAAATCCCCACCATCTTTAGCTGGTGTAACAGAGCTTAGCAGGCCTGTGCCACCATCAGAAACAACTTCAACCGCGCCAGCTCTAGCATCTAAGTTGGACGCAAACTGAACAAACGAAGTTTTCCTTGATATCGAGCGCATGAATGGAAAGGAAATTGAGCTTATTGCGTCCGGATTGGCCGTGTTGACCTCACCTGTTACAGGATTCGCCTGCCAGCCTAGCACTTTATACCCATTTGGTCGATAAATTAAATTGCCGTTTTGATCAATGCCGAAATTCCCATTCCTGGTGAACGCCCTGATGGAAGACGCTTTAATAGATCGGGACGTTTCTTTCTGAGCTTTTGTTCCTCCAGCAGGAACCTCCAAAACGAAGTGGCCTTTCCCGCGGAACATCAAATCAGTTGGCATATCAGTTGTCATCGCACTACCGTTTCTCTGTAACACGTCAATAGAACTAATTTGGGAACCCGTACCAACCGCTTGTGGGTTGACGCCCCCTCTATCTCCCTGCGCGGCTACCGCAGCTTTCAAAGTTTGTGAAAATGCCTCACGGAAAGTAACGCGAGATTTCTTGAACCCAATTGTGTTAATATTTGACAGGTTATGAGCAATAACATTGATCCTAGTTTGATGGTTTTTTAACCCACTCAATCCTGCATAAAGTGCACCAATCATTTTATCATTTACCCCCTAATTTATTATGAGCGCCCAACCCAATGCGTTTATGAGCGCCCAATGCGTAAAGCATCTCTTGCCATTATTTTTGCTGCATTAATTGCCTGAACATTCGCTTCATACGACCGAGTAGCTGTAATCATGTCCACCATTTCAGTAACCGTGTTCACATTTGGCATGTGAACGTAACCATTTTCATCTGCATCCGGATGCCCGGGATCAAACTTGAGTTTCAATGGATTTGATAAGGACCGATCCTCTCGAATTCCATTTGGTGGAATGTAAACTCCCTTCAAATTCGGCTTTGCCATATAGGTCACAAGCATCCTTCGAAATGGGCCTCCAGATTCAGTACGCGTGGTGTTTACATTTGCGATGTTATTCGCAATTACTTCCATCCGCGTCCTTTCTGCCGTTAAGCCAGATGCACTGGAGATGATTGCTGTTATAAAACTCATAAACCCCTTCCTAACTATACAATTATGGCACTATCAATATTTGTAAAAACATTATCTTTCATGCGATCACTATCAACTACTGTTACGACTGTCCGGTTTTTGACACTTACAATCATCGCAAGATCATCCATCAATAACAAAGAATCAGTTGCTCCCTTCTGCGAAGCGCGATCTATGGCCGACTCAATCTTGGCCATATCATTCGAGGTTAAATTTATCTGTCGTACATCTAAACGTCCTTGAGCGTGAGCGCTGAATTGCACTCGCTGCCCTTGCTTATCCACCAAGCGCTGATTAAGCACTTTCTTGAAGGAAATGTTCCTGCTCTGCTTCCCTTTCGGCACTCTCGATAACGAAGGAGACTTTGCCTGCTCAACCGACTTATGTGCGTTTACTTCGTTAGTACGAACAGCCATCTATTACGATAATCCTACATTTCCGTTTCTAATGTGTTAGTAGCAGATGACTCAGAAATAGTTTTCACTAGCGAAGCATCTATTTCTCGGCCATCAACCAATAAGAACATTTGCCCATCTTCCCCCATCCGGATTGAGGAGACAATACCACCAATCAGATCACCGGAATTTCCCCCTCCTAACGGAGCGGCCTCGACATATTTGCCTAAGATTGTGCTTGCTTGCATTAGAGCCATGGCAGCAAAATTCTTATTTAGATTCTGCATTTGTTCAAGCGCACTAAATTCAGCCATTTGCGACACAAACTGTTGGTTGTCCATTGGCTCTAGCGGGTTTTGATGCTGCAACTGCGTCGTCAGTAGTTTCAAGAAAGCCTGTTTATCTAGTGAATCCTGTGTCCCCTTGACAGCATACGGATCATCCGTTTTCCCGATCAGGTCTGCAATGTTGAAACCAATTGGATTTATACCCATTCTCAATCTCCTATGTCATACTAAATGGTCAAACGAATATGATCGATCTGACACGCTTTGTCTCTCTTCTGAACTTTGACTGCCTGTCATCGTTTGTCGAATTGCCTGAGACATTTGATCCATGTCGCGATTTGAACCATTCCAACCGTCTTGACGATATCCCATGTTTTCTTGCCAACCGTTAAACTGGTTCGATTGATGAGAACTGTCTCCATGTTGCGAATCGCCACTACCAGTTGTCACTTGGAAGTTGTCAATTTGAATACCCTGGTCAGTAAGCGCACTACGAAGTTGTGCCAGGTTTCCACGGACAACTTCAGCAACCATGGCATTCCGAACGTGGATTCGAGCATTAAGCGAACTATCTTCAAACAAAAGCCGAATGTGAAGCCGACCCAGTCTGGGAGGTTCAAGATCGATAACTGCCTCCTGCATACCTCGAGACAGCTGCGGACTGATTTTATCAATAATCTGAATCATCACACGGTCGGCGTTGGCCAGTTGTAGTGTTGCAGCATTGTTAAGTCCCTCGGCGCTATTCATTAAAGCGGCAAGCTGATTTGCATCCAGATTTTGAATTTGATTCCAACTCAACGTTAAGTTCTGAACCGAATTTGTGACGGTACTTGGAGCATTAGCTACCAGTTCGGACGGTAGCTGGATTTTCTGAGAATCCAACTGCTGTTGCTGTTGACCATTACTACTCTGATTTGAATCCAACTGCATCAGTGCAGTTCTAAGCCGTTGCAACAAAGCAAAATTTGTCTGATTGCCATCACCAACATTAGCTAACAATTCAACCAGCGCCGTTCGCCCGCCATCCTCCGCTTTCGGCTGGGCAATCAGGAAGTCGCGGACAGAACCAATCAAAGAGGCCCTAGAACGAGCTCGTCTTAGGAGATCCGACTCTCCGTTGTCAGACGAATCGGCATCAGTAGAAGGAGCTTGAACTACATGAAACTGACGGGAATTCGTTTGCTCCATATCAACTGTCTGCTGCCGAGAAACCAGGACATTCTCAACATTTTGCTGACTCAATTCCACATCCGGCGGCGTGTTTTCAGGCGCAGAAAAATCCTGATTTAATTCGACTGCTGCAATTTCTTCTTCGACTGACGTTATCTCTACCTCAACGCCTTTGGCATCCATTGGCATAGCCAGACCTTCTGAAGATGATTCAACTACCTCAGTTCTAGGCTGATCCATATCAACCGCTGCAAACAATCCGGAATCATAATCCACCGGTGAAACGGCAGTTTCATCCTCAGGCAGATTATCAAGATTAGCTTCTGTAGACACAACAACATTTTCAAACCGAACAACATCCGCTGCTTCAATATCGATTTCGGTTTCCGATGCAACCGATGTGCCAGATATAGAAACAGGCTCGAGCTCCCCATCCGGAATAATCTGGGATGAAGCAACTAGAGATTTCAAGTCAATATCAGGTGCATTTTCCAGCCCATCTCTGGTCAAGCCAGCAACAACTGCCTCCAAGACCTCTTCTAGATTGGTTGTTGCTTGTTGTCCAACTCCATCCAACGACGCATTAGTTCCTTCAGCACTATCTTCAACCGTGTCAATATACTGACTAAGTTGCCGAATCACCATATCGGCCAAGCCAAGTTGTCCACTTTCTGCCATCCTCAGGGCGTACTGCTCATCGAGCATGCTGTTAAAGATTTTCATCGAAGTGCTGTTAGCACCAAGAAAATCTGTTTGGTTGGCTGTATCCCGCATCATAGAGAGCAGTTGGGCGGTAAAGACAGCTTCAAACTCCTTTGCAGTCTCCGCCAGTTTCTCAGTATCAGAACTTACCGATGACCCTGCGATCAAACCTCTTCTGATACTCTCAACTTTAGGATTGTCCTGTTTCCCCACATTGGCATGGGAAAGTAATTTTTTAGATGCAGCCGTATCTAAGCTTTCATCTGTTAGCTCTTGTAATAAAACAGGAAAAACTTCCATTATCTAAATCCTTCACATAATGATTAAAGTTGCATGCAACGCGCCCGCCTTTTCCATCAACTTCAAGACCTCGATCAGATCTTCGGTCTTTGTGCCAACAGACTTGAGGGCAGAAACAACATCATCTAAAGTGGTTCCGTTAGAAGACACAGGAGTAATTTTGATGGTCGTCAATGCACTATCACCATCCTGGCCACTACCATTACCGAGAGAAACAGCAAATGGGGAGATTTGAACCCCTTCTCCAATAACAACTGCTCCCGTCTTAGGGTCAACAACAACGGTTGCTTGCATGTTAGGCTTAATCTTCAACTCACCAATCGCTGCAATAAAATTGACCAGCTTGCCACCATAGTAGGCCTTGGGAACTTCAACCTTGACGGTTCCTGAATCCACGGGTTCAGCCATGCCGTTCCAAAAAGTTTCATTAATCTTCTTAGCAATTAAACTCGATGTACTATAGTTGGGATGATTCAAACGGAGAGTGATTGAATCCATGTCATCCAGACTTGCTTCCAAATTACGGATCACTAACCCTCCAGCCACAATTTTTCCATTTGGCGGCAAAGTTCCGCCACGTTGTCCCTGTGGCCTGGTAACAACAATTCGACCCTGCGCCGTCGCATATACCTTTCCATCCCCGGCTTGCAATCGTGCGAAAATTAGCGTTCCATTGTTTAGATCCTTGGCGTCTCCCATTGAAGAAACAAACACATCAAGCCGATCCCCGGTTTTTGCAAAAGGCGGGAGGTCAGCTGTCACTATCACTGCAGCAATGTTCCTCGCCTGTAGCTGATCCGGATCCAGACGAACCCCCTCCATTCGGCTCAACATATTCGATAATGCTTGCCGTCCCAAGACTAAACGCGTGCTATCACCTGACCCCGGCAATCCAACGACAATCCCCATCCCCAATAACTGGTTTGAGTTGACTTCCTGAATTCGGGTGATATCTCCCATCTGAACTTCAACAGCAAAAACAGAAGTAACAAATATGAGAGAAAACAATAACGAAAATTGACATACAACCCGTTTTGAGTTCGAGTAATATATTTTCTTTTTCATCACTATTATTTCACTACCAGTACAACTTGGTTAAAAAAGAAGACCCAGAAGCGAACCAACAAAGCGGAAAGGAAAGGCAATGATCTCAACAATCTTCCCTCCTTTATCTTGCTGATCCGGCGCACGATATTCAATTCTCGCGTTTGCTAGTGCCGATGAGACAACGCTATTATTAGGAGAAATATCTAAAGGGCGAACAATCCCTTCAACAGAAATCTCAGTTTCTTGATCGTCTATTGCCGTATGCTGAGTCCCTGCAACCCTCATATTTCCATTTTCAAATACTTGCACAATAGTGGCAGTCACTGTCGCCACGAAACTGGTTTGACGCGAAGTTGTTTGAGCACCACCTCGTTTTGTTTGTCCTGTCAGCGAAGCTGTCCCACTACCATCTGGTATCGCGCCCAAAAAGCCGGTTCCCCCCGGCAAATTGGCATTCGCGCTCAAAGCAGAACTTCGATTTTTAGACGACTGTGCGTTTTGGTTGGCTTGGGCATTCTGAACAATCACAACCGTTAGCAGATCTCCAACCTTTCTACTAATTAGATCACTGTAGAGTTCATCTGTAAGTTGCCCTTCCCGATATAAAACCTGCGCATCCAACCCTCTAGCTAAGAACAAACAGACCAGCCCACAAATCATAATTATGACGAATCTAGCAAACTTTTTTAGCATAAATAACCCAACTTTAATAATTCACAATAGCAGAACCAATCACCGAACAACAACCTGGACGTCCCCACTGGACGTAACAACACCAACAACGGTCCTATTAGATTGACGATTTTTTACTGATATTTCCTGCCCAATATAACCATCAGACAAGGCTTTGCCGGTACTTCTCACCCGAACTCCGTTAAAATCTGCAACGATTGTTATTAATTTTCCGCTCAAGATTTTTGGAATTCTTTCGACCATATTAGATATCAACACAGTTCCCTTGGAAATACGACGATTCGCACGTATCTGTTTAAATTGGGTTGCTTGGACAGGGGCGAGTCTCGCTTGGTCTAAGGTTTGAGTGGAGCCCTCAAAATCCTTTATGACCAGTGGATCGCCTCTGGTGAAGTCTTTCTTCGCGATCAATGTGTTAGCAGTCAGCTTTACGTCAAACGGAATTACAACTGACTTCCGTTTAACACCATCAATTAAAATGTCTAAATAGACACTGATACGTCCAGCGAGGAATTGGGACCGAAGCCGACGCAGAGAAAAATCAAGCTTGCCAGTCGGCAGACTGAGATTTGGCATTGAAGTATCCGCTTCAATTTGGTATTCGCCGCCCTCAAAACGCTGTGTCAGTTCTTCTAACAAGGCACTTCGGGCAAAGCCGATAAGCTCTTGAGTGCTGACTAACATGGATTTTCTGCTGACAAGCACCTTTGTTTTCTTGGAAATATCGAATGAACTCGGTTCAAGACCGATCTCTCTCAATGCTTTCTTGGCAATTTTTAATGAATTTCTAATAGAACCCGCATCTATAGCCACAGGAGGACGACCGACGAGAGGCGAGGACTTTAACTTTAGTGACCGAATAACCTCAAGCTGACTTTCAGTAAGCTGTGAACCCTCAATTTTCCGGGAAATATCCCCCATGTAAATGGATGGAGCATCAACTTCCACCTTATCAGCGAATGTGATTTTAATCGGTTCAGCAGAAGCTGACAAACAGGCGAAAACCAAAGACACAGCAAACAAAAAAGCTGCAAGTTTACAAACTTTCAAATGGAGCCTCTTCAACAAGCGTTAAAGCTAAAACAAATAAATAGTTGATTAAGATCTACCTACGAATTTGGTTTGCTGTTGATAACATATCATCGGAAGCGAGAATTGCGCGTGAGTTTGCTTCGTACGCACGTTGCGCTGTAATTAAACGAACCATTTCTTCAACAACTTCAACGTTTGAAATCTCTAGAAAACCAGAGGTAACCGTTCCGAACTGGTCCTCCGTAGCCACACCAGAAGCTGCCGTTTGGCGATAGAAGTTTGCGCCGATGCTCTGCAAACCAGCGGGGTTAGGAAACCGGAAAATCGTAATTTGCCCAACCTGCTGAGGCTCTTCTTGACCATCGGAACGAACAGAAACGGTTCCATCAGGGCCGATCGAAACGTCTGCGGCATCCTCTGGAATATTAATAGACGGATCAAGAACATGACCATCGGTAGTAACAATCCGAAACTGATCATCTAACTTGAAAGACCCATCACGAGTATAAATCAGGTTTTGTTTATCATCAACAACCTTAAAAAATGAATATGGACTGTCAAGCTTTAAGTCGAAAACGTTTTTCGTTTCGACAACATTGCCGAGCGAAAACATGCGTTGAGTTGCTGCGGTTCTTACACCATGACCGAGTTGTATTCCAACTGGAACAATCGTTTGCTGCGTGCTTTGCACACCTGGAGTCCGAAGTGTCTGGTACAGCAAATCTTGAAATTCAACCCGTGCTTTCTTGAAACCTGTGGTATTAACGTTAGCTAAGTTATTAGCAATTGTATCAACATTGAACTGTTGAGCTCGCATGCCAGTTGCAGCTGTAAACAATGCGTTAATCATAAATTTCCTTCTTTAATCCCTAGACTTTAAAAAGGGCATTCCACATTTATGATTTATTGGGAAAGCACCATCAAGTCTCTAAATTTAAGTTATTTGGGAATACTATAAAATTTCAGGGGCACCAAATTTCAAGGAGGGAATTAGCAGGTTTAAACAACACTACGTTCTCTGCAAAAAACAAGATTCACCGCAATCTTCCAAACATAAGCCCAAATACGGCTAATCTAAAATTGCTTGGCCGCTTCAATCGTTCAACAGCCATTGGCTTCTGCAAAGCAGTCCAGCCTTGAAATCCAAATCAGTAGTATCTACAGTTTCCCTTTTGCACCCTCTAACAAAAATGCCATGCTAGATTATCACACAGCAATTTTTTTGTCAACTAAAAAACTTGCTTTTTTTAGTTCAGCCTTTTTCAAGCAAAAATCCTCATTGAAACCCTATTGAATTCGCATTTCCCACCGCTATTATAATAGCCTTTCAAAACAAGCTATTGATATAATATCTTGCGAACAACTAAACTGCAAATATCAGAATAGCTAATACTTAACACCTTGAACTGCAAAACTGAACCTAAGGATGCATCGTGTATGATTATGAATGGAACCTATTGAAAATTTTCCACTTTAATTAAATCGATTAAGAAATAGAACATTAGATTTTGAAGATCCCAATTTAAGTTTCCAACGCCCTATTAGGTTAATGCACACACTTCTCGAAAAAACTTGCTTTTTTGGTGTTCAATGTGTTATTTTCTGACCTCTGAAAGTTTTGCGAATAAGTTTTGTTTAGTTCAGGCTTAATCTTGAGAATTTGGAGATTATCCTCTTTAAAAGCATTCTAATGCCAGCCCTAAATGTTTTCAACTACGCTGAAATATACTTCGTCTCCCTAGTTTCACACATCTAAGTTAGCTGATAATGTGAATCGTTATTATTTTCATAGACAAGCTTATCTTCATAAGGGTTGTATATAATCCTACAAGAAAACGGGTTTGGTTTTTTCCCATATTACATAGATCTCTGGATCCCCAGTTTTAGATCAAAAAGGCACTAACGGCAATTTAACTATTGAGCTAGAAAATTTTAGTGTAATAATTTAAGGACATATATACATATGATTGAACATGATGTGCTCGTAATCGGCGGAGGCTTAGCAGGAATGAGTGCTGCTCTCCATGCCAAACAGGCTGGAGCAGATGTAGCTATGCTCTCCAAAGTTTATCCAACACGTTCACATTCAGCCGCCGCGCAGGGTGGCATAAACTCCGCTATAGGAGTTGAGGACTCTTGGGAAGTACATGCCTACGAAACGGTTAAGGGGAGCGATTTCCTGGGAGATCAAGACGCCATTGAAATTCTATGCCGAGAAGGTATTGAAGACATTTTTGCGCTTGAACATTACGGGGTCATCTTTGACCGGGATGATGAGGGGCTTATCCACATGCGAGGTTTTGGTGGCACGGACAAAAGTCGGACTTGCCATGTTGGCGATATGACTGGCCAGACCATACTGCATGTTATTTACGAACAACTTCTTAGGCTGGAAGTCCAATCTTACAATGAATGGTTTGTCACAACCCTGTTGATGGAAGATGGGATATGCTACGGCGCAGTTGCCATGGAAATGATTAGTGGCAAACTAGAAATCATTAAAGCCAAGTCGATTATTATTTGTACTGGCGGGTGCGGTCGTGTCTATGAACCAAGCACTAATGGGCTGATAGTAACAGGTGATGGATTATCCTTAGCCTATCGTGCAGGCGCAGTGCTTATGGATATGGAAATGGTGCAATATCACCCAACCACATTGCCCGCTAATGGTTTTCTCATAACAGAAGGGGCACGAGGTGAGGGTGCATATTTGCTAAATGCCAATGATGAGCGTTTCATGCTAGATCCACGTTATGAAGCTACAACGTTGGCAGAAAAAGCGTCGCGTGATGTCGTTTCGCGTGCGGAGACAATCGAAATCCGAGAAGGACGTGGAATAAATGGTTGTGTCTTACTGGACTGTCGTCATATTAAAGATCGCATCTTAGAAGCTTTTCATCAAATTTCTGAGCTTGCAAAGGATTATGCCGGTGTTGATATAACGAACGAACCGCTGCCAGTTTGTCCAGGGATGCATTATCTTATGGGTGGCATTAAGACTGACATCGATGGTCGTTGCTATCGATATAATGGGGAAGGCATCGACCCTCTCCCAGGTTTGTATGCTGCTGGTGAGGCTGCTTGTGCTTCCGCACATGGAGCCAATCGGCTGGGAGGTAACAGTTTACTAGATTGTGTCGTCTTTGGTCGTAGAGCTGGAGTGCACGCTGCCCAATACGCTAATGATACCAACGATGTTAACATCTCCGAACAAGTGATACAAACCGAAGAGCAGAAAATTGCTGATATCTTTGCTCGTGCAACCGACGAACGTCCAGCAACCCTAAGGTTGGAAATGGGTAATATTATGCATGAGTTCACCGGCGTATTTCGAGACGAATCAGGCTTGCTCGAATCACAGCGCCGAATTGGGCTAGTAAGAGAGCGCTATCCCCAGATCTCCGTTGATGATAAAGGTAGAGTATTCAACACTGATTTAGTGGCAGCTCTAGAGCTAAATTATATGCTTGATTGTGCAGAGGTAATTATCGCTAGTTGCCTTGCTCGCCAAGAAAGTCGTGGTGCACACACACGCACTGATCATCCTAAACGAGACGATGAAAATTGGCTCAAACATGTGGTTATCTACCGGACAGATGAAGGTCCTGCAATTGATTATTTACCGGTAATCATCACTAAATGGCAACCAGAGTTGCGGCAATACTAAGGATTGATTTGAAAGGAACCAGAAGAAGATGATTCAAGCTAAACTTAAGGTTTATCGCTATGATCCTCAAAAAGACCAAGAGTCGCATTACGATACTTATACAGTGGATAATTTACCTGACTTTGCTACAGTACTTGATGCGCTTATCAAAATTCGTGAAGAAATAGATGGCACACTGACACTGCGTTGTTCTTGCAGAAGCGCGGTTTGCGGATCGTGTGCCTTTCGGGTGAATGGGCACGCGAAACTAGGATGCAAGACCAAACTATCGGCTCTTGCACCTGATGGTGAGGAAATTTGTGTAGATCCGATGGGCAACATGGAAGTAATTAAAGATCTTGTGACTAGTATGGACACATTTTGGGATAAGCTACGGCAAGTTAAGCCGTGGATTGAGACTGATGGTGAACCACCGGAACGTGAGTACAAAGTCCCACATAGCAAGATGGTCGAGTTACAGCAACCAATGAATTGCATCATGTGTGGAGCGTGTGTAAGTGACTGTACAGTATTAGAGGTAGATGAAAATTTTTTGGCTCCAGCAGCACTCGCCAAGGCTTACCGAGTAGTTGGGGATCCCCGCCATGCTCCAACTAAAGAATCACTAATAAATCTAAGTCAAGAAGGCGGTATCTGGGATTGTACTCGTTGTCTGGAGTGTGTGCAAGTTTGTCCAAAAGATGTGGCGCCGATGGATCAAATCATCAAGTTGCGTGAACTCGCTATCAAAGAGGGGCTGACTGGAAACGTGGGTGCTAAACATGTGATTCATTTCACCAAAAGTGTATCACATAGCGGTACAATTGATGAACGCACTCTACCTATTAAGGCCGCGGGTTTGGGTTGGGCTATAAAAAACACAGGTACTGCAATCAAGGCAATATTGAAAGGGAAGATTAAACCTCCCTTTCCAGGTACTCACCCATCAGTCACAGAAGTAAAGGACATACGGCGCATCCATACGGAACTGGAAGAAAAATCCTAAAACAAAATATGGAATGAATGTGCAGTGGTTTGTCCCAAGTCGATTTATATATCCAGATATTTCCCCGAAGAGTATCAGAATATACTAAAGCTGCCTTCAACTCAGGAAGCGGCTGAATTGATAGAAACCCAACGTCTTTGTTAATCGGACCCCGTACGAATTCACTAGAAAACAGTAGTCATATCATGATGGATCGATAAATTACAACTGATATAGGAGTAAATCTAAATGAGAGTTGCTTATTTCCCTGGCTGTGTGGCTAAAGGGAATTGTCCAGAACTGAACCAAGCCACCAAGAAAATTGCACCTATGCTTGGTATTGAATTGGTTGAACTTACTGGTGCTCCCTGTACCGGTGCAGGTGTTTTAGAATCACAAAATCCGGTGCTTGCAGATACTTACAATGCTAAAACTCTCGCACTCGCTGAGGAATTAGATTTGCCATTGATGACAATCTGTTCAACCTGCATAGGTTGTCTGCGTAAGAGCAATAAGAAATTGTCTGATAATGAAGGTTACCGTGCAGACGTAAACGCAGTACTTGAATCCGGCGGGCACACCTACCATGGAGGCGTTGATGTCACACATATTCTCTACGTTATCATCAAAGAGGTTGGTATTGACAACCTTCGTGATATGGTCAAAAAACCGTTGACGGATTTGCGCATTGCACCATTTTATGGTTGTTACATCCTGCGCCCTGCTGACATCATGGGGATTGATGATCCTGATAATCCAACTTCCATGGAAAAGGTGATTGAGGCCCTAGGTGCTATTCCAGTGGACTACAGCGGAAAAACTCGTTGTTGTGGTTTTCCAATTGGTTTAGAAAACGAAGAAGCATCATTCAAAATGGCAGGGAAACACATTGGTGAAGCCAAGGATAAAAGTGCTGATTGCATGGTAACACCGTGTCCATTATGCCACATGAATCTTGACCTTCAGCAGCCTGGAGTTAGCCGGGTAATCAACCGACAGCTTGATATGCCAATTTTGCATCTTCCGCAGATGGTTGGCTTAGCACTTGGCATATCACCAAAAGAGTTGGGCTTTAATAAACATATGATTTCAACTCAGAATGTGCTAACAAAGCTGGGTATATAACACTGCCCAAAAGAGATTTATTTCGGTAATATAAAGCAGATAACTGAGACTGAATAGCCGGATTGTCTCTTGTTAAACAGACCTCACTCACCCCTCGAAAGCCTTAGTCACCTGTCAATTTAGCTATCTTCTGGGTTGAGAATAGCTTTAAGATATTCTTTTCTCATCAATGCGATATGGGAAATGGAAATTGCCTTGGGGCAAACGGCTTCACATTCGCCGTGGTTTGAACAATCACCGAAACCTTCTTCATCCATTTGTTGAACCATTTTTGTCACCCTTTGTTTTCCCTCGATTTGCCCTTGAGGGAGTAAGGCAAGATGTGCAATTTTAGCCCCGACAAACAGTGAAGCAGAAGCATTAGGACAAGCTGCAACGCAGGCGCCACATCCGATACACGTGGCAGCATCCATGGCTCGTTCTGCAGAATTCTTGGATACCAGCACGGCATTCGCATCCGGAGCTTCGCCAACATATAGGGAAACATAGCCAGCAGAGGCGATAATCCGATCAAAAGCACTTCGGTCCACAACTAGATCCTTTATAACTGGAAAGGCTTTAGAACGCCAAGGTTCAATTGTGATAGTGCCACCATCTTCGAATTCACGCATATGAAGCTCACAAGTTGCAGTCGCTCGCTTGGGGCCGTGTGCCACGCCATTAATAACCAGACTGCACATTCCACAAATTCCTTCACGGCAGTCGTTGTCAAACTCAATAGGACTTTCTTCTCTTCTAATTAGATCCTCGTTTAGTTTATCCAGCATTTCAAGAAAAGACATATCAGGAGAAATACCACTAACAATGTACGGGACCATTTCGCCCAGGCTGTTTGCATTTTTTTGACGCCAGACTGATAAATTTAACGTCATATTTCCCATTGACAGCACCTTGTTAATTTATATGGCTACTACGTTTTTTACTTATAACTTCGCTGAGTCAGATTCACGTTCTCAAAAGACAAGGACTCTTGGTAATGCATAGGCGTTTTACCCTCACCCATGTATTTCCATGCTGACACATAACTGTAGTCCTCATCATTGCGCTGGGCTTCCCCTCCGAGGGTTTGGCTTTCTGCGCGAAAATGTGCGCCACAAGATTCCCGTCGATTCAAAGCATCCAATGCCATTAATTCACCCAATTCCATGTAATCAGCCACGCGTCCAGCAAACTCAAGATTCTTATTTAGCATGTTCTGGTCACCTGGAACCTTAACATCTCCCCAAAATTCCTCACGCAATTTACGAATTTCTCTGGTTGCGTTTTCAAGTCCAGTTTCTTCACGCGACATGCCAACATAATCCCAAAGAATACGTCCAATTTCTTGGTGAAACTCCTTTACCGTTTTTTTCCCTTTGATGGATAGAAGTTTTTCCATTCTCCCATGAATCTCTGCTTCAGCACCTTTGAAAGCTGGGTGTTCGACGGTGATCTTAGGCAATTCAGCCCCTGCAATGTAATCTCCAACAGTGGAAGGGATGATGAAGTATCCATCCGCTAAACCTTGCATTAAGGCACTAGCACCAAGACGATTTGCTCCATGGTCAGAGAAATTCGCTTCGCCAAGGACATGTAAGCCAGGAATGGTACTCATTAGATTATAATCGACCCATAGCCCACCCATTGTATAGTGAACTGCTGGATAGATGCGCATCGGCGATTCATAAGCATTTTCACCCGTAATCCGCTCATACATATCAAATAAATTACCATATTTCTCCCGGACAGTTTCGACTCCGATGTGCTCTATAGTGCCAGCAAAGTCGAGATAGACAGCCAGACCTGTTTCTCCGACTCCCCGTCCTTCGTCGCAAACCGCCTTGGAGTTTCTCGATGCAACATCACGTGGCACAAGATTCCCGAAACTCGGATATTTCTTTTCAAGGTAATAATCCCTTTCGTTTTCTGGGATCTCATTCGGTGGACGTTTATCATCTTTGTTCTTAGGCACCCAGATACGCCCATCATTTCTCAACCCTTCACTCATAAGCGTTAGTTTAGATTGATGATTGCCTGAAATCGGAATGCAGGTTGGGTGAATTTGGGCAAAGCATGGGTTTGCAAATAACGCCCCACGTTTGTGGCAACGCCAGACGGCGGTTGCGTTAGAATTCATGGCATTGGTAGACAGATAGTAGGCATTTCCATAACCGCCCGTTGCCAACAACACTGCATCTCCGGCGTAGGACTCAATTTGCCCCGTGATGAGATTCCGAACAACGATTCCTCGGGCTTTGTCATCAATAGTTACGAGATCCAACATTTCCCTTCGCGGGAACATTCTGATGCTCCCAGCGTCAACCTGGCGCATCAAAGACCCGTAAGCACCAAGCAGCAACTGTTGCCCTGTCTGACCACGACAGTAGAATGTGCGAGATACCTGTGTCCCGCCGAAAGATCTATTTGCCAGATGTCCCCCATATTCACGTGAGAATGGTACCCCTTGCGCTGCACACTGATCAATGATATTTGCGCTCACCTGAGCAAGGCGATAAACATTTGCCTCTCGTGACCTATAATCACCACCTTTGATAGTATCGTAAAATAGTCGCCACACACTATCACCATCATTATGATAGTTTTTGGCCGCATTGATTCCACCCTGTGCAGCGATGCTATGAGCTCTCCTTGGAGAATCTTGAATGCAGAAACTCTTGACATTATAACCTAATTCGCTGAGTGACGCTGCTGCGGAAGCGCCAGCCAACCCTGTTCCAACAACTAAAATAGTAAAATTCCGTTTGTTGTTAGGACTGACCAGTTTCATATTAAACTTATGCCTGCCCCATTTTTCTGTTAAAGGGCCACTTGGTATTTTTGTCTCAAAAATCATTGCAACATCATCCCCCATAAAAGCCCGTTTTTGCCCCAATATAAATTAAAATTGGAATCGCGAGAAATCCAAAACCGATAAAGAACGAAATGAAAATGCCAAGTGCTTGGACCATTGCTGTGTATTTCGGGTTGCTCATCCCAAGCGATTGAAAAGCACTCCAAAATCCATGCCTTAAGTGCATACTGAGCATAAACATCACAGCGACGTAACCAAAAACATAAGATTCTTTTCCAAATTTCTCGTGGACTAGTCTATAAAGATCTCTGACAGATTCAGGGCCAATTTCTACAGTGTATTTGGCTCCAAACTTAAAGTTGATTAGGTGTACAACGACAAAAACAAGCAAAATTATTCCGGTGATAATCATCGATGTTGAAGCAATTGATTTTCGGCTCGGCTCGCCAGCGTTTCCTTTAGCAACATAGCTGATAGGACGTGCCATCTTCTTTTTGCGGGTTACTGAAATCGCTGTTGCGACATGAACAACAAAGGCTCCCAACAAAATGAATTCTGCAATGTAAAGTAATTCTCCAAAACCGGTCAGGAAATGTGCGTATTTGTTGTAGGGTTCAGAATTACGAACAAGTAATAGAAAATTACCAGTTAAATGCTCAACGAGAAACCCACAAAAAGCCAGACCGGTTAGCCCCATTAAAAACTTCTTTCCAACTGAGGATTTTAGCATTGATATCATCATACGAAGTTACACCATGTGGATTTTGAGCATGCACTATTTGGCGTCTAAACACGATTATGTCTGCCAAAATAGAATCTAGAAAAAACAGTAAAACCAGAAGACGCAGTCTACCCAAATTTCAATTAGCAGTTGGACGATGGGATCATTCTGAAGCACATCAAGACATACCTGATCCTACGACGGCGCGCTTGGAATGATTTCCTATGGTAGGCACTATTATTATATGGTCATGTTTCTGGAACTGATGTTCAGAGACAGAAAACACGACTATACTAAAAAACTGGGAATTGTTTTGGGGATAAGCAACTGACGTTATGATTTGGCAACTGCAAAACCTTCTTTATGCAGTCACATATATTTATCTAAACGATAACGACCCAAAAGTCGAGATTCCCCATTCTTATAATATATCCTTAATATTATTCTCAAGAGCCAATTCCCCATGGAAGCCAACTTCAACTTTACTAACCTTTCCCAACCTATCGATATAAAAATTAGCTGGTATCCCCCTGACCCCGTAAAGGATGGAAGCATCACCCTGACTGTCTCTAAGCACCGGATAGGAAATTTCCCTCTGCACAACCTGCCTAAGACTTTCGTAATCTTGGTCAACACTAGCTCCAAGTATAACTAGTCCCTGATCGCTGTACTTTTTGTATAGTGCCTCTAAGTGTGGAACCTCCACACGGCACGAGCCTCACCAAGTTGCCCAGAAATTGAGGAGAACAGCTTTACCCTTCAAACTTGATAGCGTAATGGAACCACCATTGAGGTCTGTTAATGTAAAGTCAGGAGCGATCTGACCAACAAGAGCATTTCCTCCAGAAGCATTCTTCTCAGGCTTGACTTGATTGCTCATTTCTTCTCTGGTTCTCAACTGTTTACGCCTCTGCGCTTCTTGGAGGACCTCACATCCAAACAGGATAGTCATACTGAAGCATATTAAAACAACTACCAGTCCTTTCGCCTTATGCCGTCTTAAAAAGCACATAATCATTCCCCGAATTTATGGAGCGGATATAATACGAACTTCGATCTGCTTTATTTTATCCTTTACTCGCTCCAAGTATCAAGTCCAAATAGCTATTGGCCGGACGACGATAGCTCGGCAACTTTGTTACGCTAATGCTCTTTCCTAAATTTGGTATTCCATCCTAAAACTGTCAAAAGCTCGTTCTATCAATTAATCCAATAGTCTCTAACTCTTGATTAACATTATCAACCAAATTTATATTGGTATATCGGACAACATGCGGTTCTTCTGAGGCACTCAAACTAGCTTCACGTGTTAGAGCAGTCGACCACATAATCGGATCCGTGTACTAGCTATGACTTTTTCAGACTCCAAAGCACAAGGATCCTGCTGTTGGACCTTCGATCACTCTGGCAACCTTTCTTCCTAAATCTTTTGATCAACCCTTTGCAGAAAAAACTTAAACAGACCAAAAATCCCCTAGCGAAATGCCACAACAATTTTAACAATCCTTATACAGGACTAGATGTTCGGCGTTATCAAGTAACTCATCACAACTTCATAAACCATTAAACACCAGTAAATGCCAGAATAACATTACTCAAATTAACCAGGATTTCCGAGGTAAAGCTGGTGGCAACCAGTGAGAAACTGTAGAATTTACAACCATTGATTTTCTGATAATTTATTCTCGATATCTGAATATGATGCCACATTTTCTCAAATGTCAACAAAACCTAGTCACTACTGAAGAAAGATTAAATCAGAACAACGTAAACAACTCCATTTGAACTTTCAGATCCGGCTATTTTATGATAATATGAGTGTTTTGCCTTGAGCCTTCACCATTATTTGAAGATGCTTACACTTTAAAGACTATAGAAAAATGAAGGCATGACGACTTCTAAAAACATTATGAACTTAGCAGGATATCAAGCTAACTAAACAAATAAAACGAAAACTGACTAGTGATTCGGAAAGCAATTATTTTTGACATGGATGGGGTGGTCATAAACAGCGAACCGCTCTATGAACTTGCCGACATAGCTTTTTTGAGAAGAAAAGGAATTGCCTATAATCGGGAGTCGATAGTTAAAACTCTGTTAGGCAGGAGTTTATGGGATACAACACAAATACTAAAAGACATACATGGTATTGCGGGAGACACACAGAAGCTAATGAAGGAACGATTGGGCTTGGTAGAAGGATTATATCAATCTTCATTGGCTTATATTACAGGGTTTTTAGAAGTTCATCAATATTTAGTAGAGAGGGAAATCAAAACCTGTATTGCGACTGCCTCTCATAACCACTTACTTGATGCCGCTGATAAAAAGTTAGGTTTGTCGAGTATTTTCGGCCAGTATATCTTCAAAATCTCAGATGTAGGCAATAAATCTAAACCGGATCCAGCAATTTTTTTATATGCAGCTGAAAAGCTAGAAATGAGTTCTGAGGACTGCTGCGTGATAGAAGATTCTCCAAACGGCATTATGGCAGCTAAGAATGCGGGGATGTATTGTATTGGAATAACAACTTCCAGACCAAGCGAAGACCTAGACCACGCTGACGTTGTTGTCTCCTCACATAAAGAAATTCTTCAGCTTTTCAAACAATCTGATAAAAAAACATGAAATTGGATCAAACCACCGGAATCAAACAGGGATTAACGAACTACGGAGACCCCGAGTTCAGTATTTATATACGAAAAGCCTTTGCTAAGGCTATAGGATACACTGATGATGAACTCAATAGACCAATTGTCGGGATTGTTAACACATTTAGCGGATTTAATAGTTGCCATCAGAATTTTAGCGATTTAATCGAAGCGTTGAAAAGAGGCATTCTCTCACAAGGAGCTCTGCCGATTGAGTTTCCGACAATCTCTCTCGGTGAGACTTTCACCTCTCCAACGACGATGATGTTTCGTAACCTGATGGCAATGGACACTGAAGAAATGATTAGAGCACAGCCGATGGATGGAGTAGTGTTGTTAGGCGGGTGTGACAAAACTGTACCAGCCCAATTGATGGGTGCGCTTAGCGCTGACAAACCGGCAATCTGTTTGGTGGCGGGGCCAATGATTACAGGAGATTACCAAGGAAAAAGACTGGGAGCTTGTACCGATTGCCGCCGATTCTGGAGAGAATACCGAGCTGGGCAAATGGATGATGAACAAATGGAGTTGATTAATAGTCGATTATGTTCGAGTACCGGGACCTGTATGGTAATGGGAACAGCCAGTACCATGGCTGCACTAGCAGAAGCTATGGGCATGATGTTACCGGGAGGAGCAGCGATTCCGGCGGTGATGGCCGATCGGCGTCGACATGCTGAAGCCACGGGCAGAGCAGTTGTGGCTGCAATACAGAAAGACTTGAGCCCGTCCCGTGTTTTGTCAAAACACTCATTTGAAAATGCGATCCGCGTCTTGATGGCTATCGGTGGTTCAACGAATGCTATTATTCATTTAACTGCCATTGCCAAACGAATTGGGATTCAGTTAACCCTGGCTGATTTCGACCGGATCGGAGATCAAACACCAGTTTTAGTCAATCTGAAACCAAGTGGAAAATACTACATGGAAGATCTGGCTAAATCCGGTGGCATTCCAACTGTGATGAAAGAGTTAGAGGCATCTCTCCATTGTCAAGCAACCACAATCAACGGCAAGACCCTCGGAGAAAACCTAATGGAAGTTCCGTCACCACCTGAGTGGCAAGATGTTATTAAAACCAGAAATGATCCATTGTTAGAAGAAAAGGGACTGACATGCTTGTTTGGGAACTTAGCACCAAATGGCGCGATTATTAAGCGTTCTGCTGCTTCACCGCACCTACTCCAGCATCGGGGGCCAGCATTAGTTTTTACATCGATTGAAGATCTGCACAATCGAATTGATCATCCGGATCTGAATGTCACAAATGATCACGTGATTGTGCTTCAAAATGCTGGCCCGGTCGGAGGGCCGGGAATGCCCGAAGCCGGTTATCTGCCCATTCCCAAGAAACTGCTGCGGGCAGGTATTAAGGATATGGTTCGGATTTCAGATGCTCGTATGAGCGGTACTGCATTTGGGACTGTTGTCCTACACATATCTCCCGAAGCTGCCGTTGGCGGGCCACTGGCAGCCGTACGAGATGGAGATCTGATTGAACTGGATGTGAATAACAAAAGTGTACAACTTCTTGTCGATGATAACGAACTTGGGAAACGAATGGACAACATTACCCCACCCAAGCCGCATTTCCAAAGAGGGTATGGTGTCCTCTACACCAATCATGTCGAACAAGCCCATCTCGGATGTGACTTTGATTTTCTTTAGTTTTGTGTTCCACTTCGTCAAACAAATTAATCGAAGATAAAATAATATTGAACAAATAATAATGAGGCTATCTTGCCTTTTTTAAAAAAGAGGGACGAATGGTAGATTCGCTAGCCGGCATACGTGTTTTAGATCTAACACGGATTTTAGCTGGTCCTTACGCAACAATGATTCTCGGCGATTTAGGTGCAGAGATCATTAAAATTGAGCAACCCCTTATAGGAGACGAAGCACGCGGGTTCGGCCCGTTTAAAGGTGGGTTCAGCCTTTATTTCATGAGCATTAATCGAGGTAAAAAGAGTATCACCCTCAACCTGAAAGATCCTCGCGGAAAAAAGATTTTTCTGGATCTCGTCAAACAGTCAGACATCGTGGTCGAAAATTTTCGCCCCGGTACCATGAAGAAACTTGGTTTGGATTATCAGTCGCTCAAGGAACACCATCCTTCGCTGGTTTATGCTGCCTGTTCAGGTTTTGGTCAAACTGGCCCTTATGCCACAAGAGGTGCCTATGACATGATTATACAAGGCATGGGGGGTATCCTTAGTATCACCGGTGAGCCAAACCGCCCTCCGGTACGTGTTGGTACTTCGATTGGAGATATCACTGCTGCTTTGTTCACGGCTATTGGCATTTTCTCCGCATTACGTTATCGGGATCAAACAGGCGAGGGGCAGTTGGTAGATGTCGGTATGCTTGATTGTCAGGTAGCCATCTTGGAGAACGCGTTGATGCGATACTTCTCAACCAATGAGATTCCCCAGCCACTAGGACGAAGGCATTCGTCGATTACCCCATTCGAGGTTTTTGAATCCAAGGACAATTATGTCGTTATTGCCATCGGCAATAACGAACTATGGAAAAAATTTTGTCAACACATCAAAAAACCTGGCCTCATTGAGGATCAAAGATTTTGCACTAACGCTTTGCGAACAGAAAACCACGAACAACTCTTTCCAATTTTAACCGAAATCACAACCCAATTTACAACCGACCATTGGGTTGAATCGATGGAGTCGATTGGTGTGCCATGTGGACCTGTCAATACCATCGACAAAGTCGTAACCGATCCACAGGTGTTAGAACGAGAAATGATTGTAGAAGTGGAACATGAAGCGACTGGAGCCATAAAGATTCCAGGAATTCCAATTAAGCTATCAAAATCCCCCGGCCGCGTTGAGCGACCTGCACCTAATCTGAGTCAGCATACCGTGGAGGTTTTAAAGGGGTTGTTGGAAATGAACGAAACCGAAATTGAAGAATTGAAACAGGACGAAGTTATTTGAGTTTTGGATAGGCATATCCGGACATTTTATACCACGAGTGAGGAATTTCGTCGATTACAAGGAAAACATTAGTATCCATACAGGAAAAGGGTGATGCCTCCATCGAATGGCTGCCAATTCTAGCCTATCACAAGATAGGAACTCAGAAGGAGCTTGGAATTACCTGGATATCGCCGTCGGCCTTCGAGAAGCAAATTGCGTTTTTACACAGTCAGGCATATCAAACCATCTCGCCAAACAGTCTAACAAAAGCCTTGTTAGAAAATAAGAAACTACCCAAAAAGTCTGTTATGATAACATTTGATGATGGATATGAAAGCTGCTATACTCATGCCTTTCCGATCTTAAAACGTTATGGATTCACCGCCACTATTTTTATGTTAGCCGGATACGTGGGGAAATGGAATTCCTGGGATGCAAGGCTCGGTTGGAAACGCTTTAAACACCTGAGCAAAGATCAAATCACTGACCTCTCTCTGGAAGGCTACACCTTCGGTTCTCACGGGCTAAACCACCTTTTCTTAACATTCCAACACCATGAAACTGTTCAAACGGAACTTAAGGTATCTAAATCAATTTTAGAAGACATCCTACAAAAACCAATCGATTGTTTCGCCTACCCATACGGAAATTACAACCCCAGAATTACACAGTTAGTTAAAGACGCAGACTACCATATTGCATTCAGTCTAAACCCTAGTCCACAGCTTATCAATAGCCAAAGCTACTATCTACCACGTATAGGAATCTATCTGTGGGACACTTTGAACACTTTTAAAACGAAATTACGACAAAATGGAGAAATAAGATTTCGGATTGAATGCGCCAAAAATATTTTGATCAATCGCTTGGCATACGGCAACTTAATTCGATTTCATGCCAGCTCAAACTAACTTGTGAAAGTTCAATGCAGAATCAAGCATACAAGCAGATATTATTTAGAACGAATCGCAGAAAGCAGATGATCCCCCACATTCTGTATCAATTATCACGCATTTTTGGTGATGGTCCTTTAACTAATCAAGATTGTCGACAGATAACAGACTCCTGTTCCTCACTATCATTTTCCGATCAGATGCGGGTTTGGACACGTTTGATCTGTCTGCAACCTATTCTTAAGGCCATAAACCAGTACATTCCCACAACGCCGGGGAGGATCATCGATCTTGGTAGCGGTTACGGGGTACTCAGTTGGTTATTAGCTTCTTCCCGGAAACAAGAAATATTGGGCATCGAAGTTTCTTTACCACGCCTAGCAATTGCACAACAGATCACCAAGGACATACAAAATCTAACTTTCGAACATGGAGACATCGCTAACATAGCAGTAGAACCAAGCTCCACCATTCTGTTAATCGATGTTTTATGTCTGTTTCCAATTGGAACACAACAACGCATTCTGTTTTCCTGCGCAGACAGTCTAACCAATAATGGTATTCTGCTCTTAAAGGACAACACAACAATACCAAAGTGGAAATTCCATTACGCCAGCTTAGAAGAGAGGGTCAAACTATTCCTTGGCATCTACAGCATACCAACTCTAGAACAGCCCAACTACCTATCCCCTGACACATGGCGTAACCTGATCACGAGATCAAATTTAAAGATTCGTGACGAATTCCTTGTCAAATCACTGGCTCCTTATCCGGGCATCATCTATATCTGCCAGAAGTCATCGTGATCTGACAATTAAGCATCTGCATCAATGACTTCCATCCATACTCCACGAACAAACCCAGGGTATTCTCCTTCACTAAAAGCGGGATAGTAAACACTCTCGCCAGAAAAATCATGTATATTTTCGCGACCTTCGCCATTCGGAATGTGTACACGACAGAGATATTGCTGCCGTTTGTATAGTTCTGTCAAAGTTGGCGTTCCTGGTTCAACACGGTAATATTCCAGAGCAGATTCATCCACTTCAACTCCAAGACCAGGTAATCCTGGCACCGAGATCATACCTTCTGACACTTCCAACCGCTCTTTCAGTAGATAGTGTTCCCACAATTCGTGACAGGTTATAGCTGGTAATTGCGCGTGTGTTAAAATTGCCCCTAAATGCATGGCGTACGCAGTGGTAATACCTGTACCCACCATCTGTAACCAAAAAGGTTTATCAAATGAGGCACATAAAGTACCAACACGTCTGATCCCCGATGCTCCTCCACCGACCACAAAACCACTACATACCCGAGCGTGCAAGCAATCTTCATTGAAATGCTCAACAATAGGATTGGTAACTGCTTCCTGCAACCGCCCAGCACCTTTCAGATTAGTACCAAGATAGAATGGACTTTCATAATAAGCAACGTTAGGATGCCGATCCAGTTCTTGCAAAACAGGCATGGCGCCATCCGCTGTTCGCAGGAACCCGTTGAAATCTATATCGAACTTATAATTCTCCGGCACAACACTTCCAACTTTATGTACTTGGTCAAAAATATCCCTCCACGGACGTGCTTTCAGCTTAATTGATGTATAACCACGTTGAATCGATTCTTTGGCTTCCTCCATCCAGTCTTCTGGCGGCATGTCGATGTCCCACCATGAAATTGGGCATCGATCACGAACCTTAGTTCCTAACAACTGATAGACAGGAACCTCCATAGATTTACCAACAGCATCAAAAAGAGACATTTGGATACCAGTTCCAATGCTATCATCCTGTAGAATCGCCAGCGGATTCTGACCAACAACACGTTCTATGTTATTAGACTCATCCGATAGGTTTTCGCCATAACCGATGATGCCACTATCCAATTCAGTGCGGTAGACACATACACGCTCACTATGCGTTAGTGCCCGATGCATATGTTTGCTAACGCGATCACAATAAAATGGAATGTTTAATGTATACATCTCAACCGTTTTAATTCTCATAACCAAAGAGCCCCCAATGATTTTCTAATAATCACTTAAATGCCTGATATAAACAAGATTTTTCTTTTAATTTTAGTAATTCTTACCAAATCGGCTTGGCTGCAATTTTCTATCACTACAATACGAATTTTTTGGTCTATGACTATATTTAGCCTATTGTTTATCCTCTCTGGGCGGATGGTCCTCCTTCCATTCGAAAATTATACTTCCTGGATCAACCTGTGGATTTCGCAATTTGATAGTCGTGAGATCACTTTCACGCGATTTCCATGGGGTATCATAGCTAGGTATGCCAACATACCTGTCCATATCAATATGAAGTTTCAACTCTGTTGCCAGGAAGGAGTAAAATCTGAAGCCATTTTGACTGGATTGATTGCCATACATCCGGGGAGGTGATCGAAACTTCTGAAAATTTATGCTCTCCGAACATGCCAGCTTGAATAACAAGCCTACGAGAATGAAGCGGACTTAAATTAACCAGATGTAATCGAAATTTGTTGTTATCAATCCCATCAATAAGCGCAGCCACATCTTCCGGCAAACCAGGCTGTTGCTGATTAAAATCATAATAACGGACCAAAGTATGCAGTAATCCTCCATGGTAAATGGGATAAGAACCTCCTATCGTTAACTGCGTTAGCGCAGCACAAATCACAGGATCTCGATGAATCCAATGTTGTGTGTATATAGCTTCCTTTGAGTCCTGCCGTATGGATTCAAGTGCACGACACACCTCACGGTAACTGGCGTGAAGAATCTTCTCGGGATAATCGGGAAAGTGTCCTTGTACAAATCGGAACCAACCAGCGTTTGGCGATTTACCATTCCCACGGGGAGGAGGCTGTCTATCCCACTGATCTTGGTTTGACAGTCTTAGAATACGATCCAAATCTGCAGAACTTTGCGATACATTCCACAACTGAATGGCAAGCTCAGGAGAAGCAAGGCGGTAGTCCGCCCAACCGGAGTCCGTGTGCCGATAGGGCACTTGAATTTCACCTCCACTTTGCTGACGTAGTGACCAGAGAAGATCTATCTGAGATCGGGCTAGATCCATCATAGAATCTTCCCCCGTTAGAAGTTTTCCATTCGTTCCAGCAATTGTAATCGCTGAAAGAAGAACAGATCCTCCATGCGGCCACCTCCAGCCATAATATCCACCCCACCATTTCCCATCCATATACTCTCCAATTTTCCCGGTCAGGCCAATATTATCAGGGACAATGCCACCATTGGCGGAGGTTCTGTCTCGCCATGACTGCAAATATTCGATAACCTAGCCCTTATACTTATCTTCCTTGGTATAGATATAAGCGTGAGTCACCAAGGACGTGGCGATCAGGTTTAGGGGTACATCACCACGCGCCATGCGTCGATTCATTATGTCAAGGATTTCGGGAAATATCTCATCATCATTCCAATCAGCAGTCGGCCCTGGAACATCAGGAATATCCTCAAACGGCAAGGGGAAAATATGGTGCCCCAACACCCGCCGATGTGTTGACCAGTCCTCAGCCGTCATTTCAAGACGAGGCCCACGACTGCCATTGATCGGCGACCGGATCAGTTTAAGCTTGGAATCGTAATTCTGTGCTTCTTCGTCCTCACCAATGTAGAATCCGGAAAAACGAGTTATACGTTGATAATCTTTTAATACATATGAATTTGCCAACGCCAAAAAATAGAAATAGAGGTAACTCTCTTCATGATGTATCCAATCGTAATAGGCATCAAACTCTCTGTAAACCTGACCATATTCCGTAAATTGCCATGTGATTGCATCCCAATGTTTATTTGCTAAATGAAGATAGTCCGGGCTACCTCCTAAAGCGTAAAATAATGGGAAAGTGTAGAAACTTTCATAAGCATCGTCAGAACCATCCATACCAGGCCAGTTATCCCGCCAGACGAGAGTCCCATCCTGACGAGTATACCTGTCGACAAACAATATTCCTGCTTCATTCCTAATGTCGATTAGGTGTCTTTGCCACAGCGCCCAATTCGGTGGTGTGCAAATCTGATCAGCTTGGATAAGCGGAATAGAACAAAGATTCGCGGTATCCAAAATTGCCTCTTTTCGTTGATGTCAATGCGTAAAACCTAACGAATACAAACTAGTATATCGAGTAGCATGATGCAGTTTGGAGAATTGATTTGTAGGGTTTCAGCCAACAGGCCAAACATATCTGACGGTAGTTTGTTTTCTACCTACATCTCCGCCAAAAAAGACACGACTTTTTATCAGATCTACTCCTAAAATATCATACATGCTAAAAAAATCAATCTTTAGATTAAACATAAAACTCCAAATTAACTGGTATCAATACTAATAAATACCCACTCCCGACCAGATATTGCGTTGTTCTTGTAAACACTTTCCTAGAGTAATTATACAATATCTATCAAATCTTAAAGATATGGAATCATCACACAACTATATTTTATGTCCAACGTGAAAGAAGTATTCCTTGAGTAACCACAAATGAGAAACGTTAAACGATCTAGGACTTGAGTACTTGAAAATTGGGCACTCGGCTGCTATCTTGTTGGGATAGATGCAGCGCATCAAACTGGTCACAGAACGGGAAAAAGCCAACGCAACTTGATGATGAATTCAAGAACTGTATAATATTTTTGCGGTTGCGAGGCTATAACAGCTAGAAAACTTAATTAAAAAGTGAGGGACTTTTGGATAAAACACTGTTACCAACAACAAACGCCGACGGATTACCCATTATACCGATGAACGAGGAACAGAAGTACATCTTTGATTTAAAAGGCTGGATTACTTTGCCCGGATTGTTAGATGAAGAACAACTCAATACGATTCGCGAACACCAGATGAAATTCCTTTATAAACGTAATTCATTGCCACCAGAAGAGCAAGACAATCACGGTGGCCCCTCTCAAATACTGCTAGACCATCCGGCGGTAGTAGGCGTGCTGAACGAGATTCTTTCGCATCAAGGCTTGGCAACCGAGGATTGTTACGGGTTTCGGTTCGATCATACCTATACCAGCCATCGACAGGCAGGACACAATAATTTTAATCCTCACGGCGGAGGAGGTTATTTCAATTTCAGCGGGAATTCGCATATCTACCAAATGCAGATGGGACGTATTCACGCCGGACTGACACGTGTGGTCTGGGAATTAAATGAGGTGAGAGATGGTGACGGAGGAACCATGTTCTTATCGGGTAGCCATAAAACAGCATTTCCACGACCTCCGGCACTGAGCGAGCGGGATAGTCCGCTATGGGAATCGTATTCATGTCCAGCTGGATCGGTAGTAATTTTTACGGAAGCACTGTGCCATACAGGAACACAATGGACGAATGAAACGTGGGATCGATTGTGCTTATTCACATGTTATAACACCATAAATGCAAAATGGGGTAAGGCGTGTCCACTGAAGAAAGTAATTGAATCCCTACCATCCAAGCGGCAGACGTTATTTCGTGGTGTATGGCATGGGATGAGCGAAGTGCCGGGGATTAATAAATATTACGACGAAGCGAATACTGGACGGTTTGGGTAATATCGTTCCATAAATCGCGTTTTCAGTTAAAGTTGGATCGTCGTCCAACAACCAACGGATTTGCTGTCTTGAGAATGGCTGATAATAAATATTATTGGCCATTAGGTGCAATTTTGGATGATGAGGCTTGAGATTTGTTAACAAATGAACAGATAGATTGTTGTATTCTGCGTAAGTGACTGCAGTCGAGAGGGCACTAAGGAACTATGGCAATCAATACCCGATGTCTTACGACAGAACCCAACCTTCCAGGCAAACGACAGGGAAACATACTAAAGGAATTATCCCATCGAAACGACATCGAATAGCCAACAAACAGAACAGCCAAATCAATCATACAGAACGATTCAACCACACTCGAGATAGGGAATATCTCGCTTGGTTAGAAATCCCCTGTCCTTCTCTAAGAAACTTAACAAATCATATAGGAGCTATCAAGTATTTCATATGTCATTATAATCTAGATAAAATATTCCCTGTTTAACAAATCCCAAAAGTGATGGTTTTGACCATCACCACGACCATGAATACAAAAGCTACAAGTATAGGATATTCAGCTAACCGTTACCATTCGATAACGAATCAGTATTGCTTAGACAAGTCGGGCACGGTAAAGTCGTATCGATTTCTTGTCTCCTCAAGTCGGTTCTTCATTTGCGACACCCTCCCGGCGTATTCCGAGTCATCAATGACATTGCGCTGTTCGCCTGGATCTCTGACCAAATCGTAGAACTCATCACCTTCTCCTTCTCGCAGGTAATGGACGATTTTTTCGTCTGTCGTACGCAAACAGATCATCGTCGGCAATGCCGGAAACGGTGGATCCTCAAAATACTCAATAAAAACAGCGTCTCGTGTCCATTCATCAGTTTCTATCATTAGCGACTTCAATGAATGCCCCTGGAAGTTTTGGGGTACACCTAAGCCACTCAGATCCATAATTGTAGCAGGAATATCGAGGCTCAAAACTAGATCTTCAACTATTCTGCCCGGACTCCGTATCAATTTTGGATAGCGAATGAGATATGGAACCCGGATAGAAGGATCATACATCCAGCGCTTGTCAGCAAGTCCAAATTCCCCATGAAAATAGCCGTGATCGCTAGTATGAATCACAAGAGTGTTTTCCGAAATCCTCATTTTATCGAGTTTATCAAGCAAACGCCCGATCGCATCATCAACACCCCGCACTGTGCGGACATAGTCACGCATAAATATTTCCCAAGTTTTGTCGCCGATGAATTTGCCATCCGGATACCAGTGATGATTATGTCCCATCGGCTTACCGGTTCGTAAACTACGAGGCTTCCCATCCGTCGAAGCATTCAACGTGGGAGGAGATTGCAGTTGGGCATCAGTAAGTCTTGACATAACGAGTGGGTGGTGTGAAGGGACCATGAGGTGCTTTATACCAAAGACAAAGTGCCCAGGGACGGTCATCTTTATCATCAAGAAACTGTTCCACATAATTGGCAAGAAGATCGGTATTGTAACCAGTATGAGGAATTTCCTCATCATCGATAATAAAGGTTGGATGGTTGTAGAGTCCCTGACCGTGAAATCCGACCCATCGGTCAAAGCCAAGCTTGGGATCCCCTCCAGGTTTGGGAATGCCAGCAGTGCCATAGTGGATTTTGCCGAAAAATCCCGTCCGGTATCCTACCTGTTGTAAAAGTTCCGGCCATGCCCTAATCCCTTCATTCAGAGCAGCTCGATTGTGAACAACGCCATGATGGTGGGGATAAATGCCGGTCATGTGAGTAGCACGGCTAGGAGCGCAAAGCGGAATGGCAGTGAACCCGTTGTTGAAACGAATACCTTCACGAGCCAGCCGATCCATGCTTGGCGTTTTGATAAAAGGGTGCCCCGCACATCCCATGCAGTCATGTCGCTGATCGTCGCACATTGAGAAAATGATATTTGGTCTTTGAGACATATGAAACCACCCTGTATTTTTGACAAGCAATATCCAATTTTGGATGATGAGGCTTAAGACCGTTGTTAACAAAGGAACTGCCTGCCAGATTCAAGATACAACACTTCAGGTTTATATCTCAAGTAGTATTGACAAAAAATGGCGATTAGATCAGGTACCAAGCGATCTGACAAAAAGAAGTCACGGCATCATATAACGCGGCCTACCATCACAGCCAGCGTCAACAACCAGGAGACCCAGCGATTGTTCCGCTTGGTTGGCTTTGGTTACCACCGCCACTCAAGGGATGCTATCTAGTCTGGCTAGCAGATGGAATTTGTAATCCCAATAACCGTCTTTGCTGCAGTGGCCATAGCGGGACAGTTGATCCAGCACCTGAATTGGTAAATCATTCATGTCCATTGAAACTAACCTGGTATTACTCTAGTGGAGCAAAGTTGGAAGAAATCTTTTAAACTCTTGCTGTTGCAAATCGAGGTCTTCTTAGAGTTCCATCGGTAACAAAGGGGTCGGCCAGGTGTCGCCTCACTTTTCCTGAGATTACATAGATTTCTAAAGATTGGACAAAGAAAGGCTAATTGACGATTCGTTTGGCTCTGGTTCCATCCCATCGCGGGAGCCAGAAGTTTAATCGAAACTATCTGGAAAGTCTGTGGAGTCGATACGACCTTTTGTCGCTTTTTCACCTTGGTCTCCAGTTTCGGTCAGTGTTTGAGTAATGACCTGTTTGACATCAGTTAACAGCTATTGTATTCTATATCATTGCGGGTTCCTGTTTTGAATTTTGCATGGATTAGAATCCCCAAATCTAGTTGTATCCAGCAATTCTTTTTGTTTCTTGCCAATACTATCGTGTTGATGGTGGTCTGGGTAGATTTGGTGCGTACTGAGGATACTGAAGAAGTAGTGGTCGGAAATGCTAGAGAGTTGAAAGGTATCACGGCAAAGAAGATTACTTGGAAGAAAGATGGCGTACAGATAGTTTTTAGACTCGGTCAGTGAACGGGAAACTTTTGATCGAGTTGGCAGTCCTAATTACTGAGAGAGTCAAAGTTTCAGGTAGCCCTAGAGACTTTTGGTTGGATGCAACTAAAGTGTACAGCTGGTCAGTTTAAGAAGTTCTTGAAGTCAACTGATCATCAGTTTGAAGGTGAATTATAGGAAAAGATTTATAGATACTACAGCTTATGCTAAATGGGCAGGCAATAGGCTGCCCACCAAAGCAGAGTGGGAATTTGCTGCACGGGGCGGATTGGTTGGCAAAGAATGTTCTTGGGAGATGATGAAAGTGTTGCACGAGACTATGCTAGTTACTGTTGTACTGGCGGCAAGGATAAGTGGGATAAGACCACTGTGTCTGTAGGTAGTTTTACCGAATGGCTGTGGTTTATTTGATATGGCGGACAACGTTTGAGAACGGTGTGAGGATTGGGACGGTAACGACAGAGAAAAATCCCGTGTTTTATGGGACGGGAATTGGTACGACACGAGCGAAAATATAGGCACCATCGAATGCTTCGCCAGTTCGACGCTCTCCCACGTTATGATCAAACAGGCATACAATAGAATCGGCTGGGGGGATTTTGCTGGTGATTCAACATCTGTTGGGTTTGCTGGTAGAGCCAGAAGCTAATTTGGAAAATCGATTATGAGTTGCCGTGATTTTAATTTTTGCCTTAATAGATCTCTTGCACGAGTCAAAGAAACAAACGTAAATAGAGATATTAGCACAATCGAATATCTCTTCAAACCAAACAAGTGTAACTTCTCGTAACAAGGAATTTGAAACATGAAGATAAAATCACTGATACGACAAATTTCTGGCATTCTTGTGCTACTAGGGCTAACAATTATGATTGGGTGTAGCGATAGTAGTGAGGAAGATAAACAATTAAGTGATCTTATGGAACTCATTAATTTTCAGCAACAGCAAATACAGGGTCTAGGTACGCGTCTGGACTTATTAGAGCCAACCGAGAAAGAGATCCTAAAACAATTGGGGACACTTGAGACTAAACTTAGCTCACATGAAAAGCTACAGGATAATTTGCTGAATCAGCACAAAGAGATTGGAGGATTAAACGATCGAATCAACAAATTGGAAAAGAACACAACCCTTGACGAGTTGATAAATGTTGTTCTAGAGCAGACAACACAAATCGGGAAACTCGAAAACCGAATTAACGACATAGAAAACAACACTCTGGATGAATTATTAAACACAATCATTATTATGGAAAATCGTATCGAGCAGGTGTCAAAAAAGCCTGATACCAGCAATTTAGTAGAAGTTGTAACCCAGCAAACAGAAGAGATTAATGATCTTCAGAATCAAATTAGGGAGTTGGAAGACATAGCGGATATAAATAATCTGGTGGATGCGATTGAAGAGCAAGGACTCATTCTGACGAATTTAGAGGCTCGTATTAAAACCATGGAAAGAGGTAAATCCGTTGCAATAACTCCGATCAAAGAGGGAGAAGTCGAAGAGATAGCCCCATTAGTGAAAGAAAAAGATATGGTATTTATCCGTGCAGGAATATTTAAGATGGGAGACTCTTTCAACGAGGGAGATCCCGACGAACAACCAACCAAGGCAATCCACATCGAGGCTTTCTACATGGATGAAAACGAAGTAACAGTTGGAGAATATAAGGCTTTCATCGAGAAAACTGGAAACACTGAATTGGATTGGGGAAAAATTGGCAAATATTCACCAACCGAAAATCATCCAGTTATTTATGTTACTTGGTATGATGCCATGAACTATGCTTTGTGGGCAGGAAAAAGGTTGCCAACAGAGGCCGAGTGGGAATATGCCGCTCGCGGAGGGCTGATAAGTAAACGCTATCCATGGGGTAATGACATCTCCGTTGTAAATGCTAACTATGCCGGCAAAGTTAAACGTACCTCCCAGGTCGGATCATACGCACCAAACGGTTATGGTCTTTACGACATGGCTGGAAACATTTCCGAATGGTGTTTGGATGAGTATAATGAAGAATCCTACGCTACAGATTTTAATAAGAATCCTTTTTCAGGAGGGCAAGTAAAACGAATCATCTCCAACTTTGAAGGAATTCAGAGTTTCCGAGTCATTCGCGGCGGTTCATGGCTTGGTAACACAGATAATCTGAGAGTCTCAAACCGGAACTCGCGTCCTCCAAAAGACGCGGATCGACTTTTTGGATTTAGGTGTGTAAAGTCACTCAAGCCATTAGATCAAATCGATTGGAATGGCTAAGTTTAGTTACAGACTACGCAAATCAAAGTACTGTACTTGATTAACTCCGCGAAGATCCATTTCATATTCGATATCAATCATGAGAGGCCGAGATTGGTACTAGTGAAGTCCATGCAGTTGACTATTAACACTGAACAGCACAATATCTTGCACCAGATAGCTGATACTATAATTGGTGTAGATATTAATTCGGTTAACTGTTTTCCAATTAACACCTAAGTTTTGTCAGACGCTCCTCCATTACCTAAACCACATAAGTCGATTTCTCGCGCATTACCTCCACACTTGTTTCATTCCGGTGTACAATCCCATCGGGTTTCAGAATCCTCTCACGCTGAGATCCGACAGAAGTTTGGAATTCCAAAGCAAAACTGATAGAATGGTGGAAATAGTGTTTACGACTATGTAAACACTAAGACAGATTGTGATTACAAACTCAAGATCGCAGTTTCTTTCTCTATCGTGATTGCGTATCCTGTTAAATGGCGACAAAAAAGGAGATTGTCATGACAGCAAATAGTTGGGGGGGGATTTACCAAAAACTGGGTGTTCGCCCCATGATTAATGCCACTGGAAATCTGACTGCCCGTGGTGGTTCAACGCCCTCTTCCGCGGTCAGGAAGGCGATGCAGGAAGCTGACAGCAGTTATGTCGAAATGTCAGAATTGCTGGAAAAGGCAGGTCAATATGTCGCCACGCAACTAGGTGTAGAAGCCGCCTATCCAACAGCTGGATGTTACGCGGCACTGGTACTATGTTCAGCTACAGTTATGACAGGTAATGATCCAGATAAAAGATCTCAGTTACCAGATACTACCGGGCTGAAACACGAAATCATCCTGCAGAAGATACAGCGATATGGGTATGATCGCGCCTATACAATACCCGGTAGTAAGCTAACCATTGTTGGTAATGACAACGGATGTACGGAAGAACAACTGGAACGTGCAATTGGGCCTGATACAGCGGCCATTGCTTACCTGATTCAGCCTAATCAAGGCAATGCTATCCCATTAGAAATAGTTGTGGAGATGGCGCACGCACACGACATTCCCGTCATCGCCGATGCTGCCGCGCAGATTCATCCTCTTGACTACTTTCGTCGGAATGCGCAATCGGCAGACCTAGTTTGTTTTGGCGGTAAATATTTTAATGCGCCACATTCTACTGGTCTTGCCTGTGGTAGGAAAGACCTAATCCAAGCTGTCATCGCCCATGGATTCATCGGCCCACGCCCAATCGGGAGAGGCATGAAAGTCGATCGGCAGGAAATCATCGGACTGGTAACAGCCATCGATATCTGGATGAATATGGATCACCAGGAACGATTAAGAAATCAGAATAAAAGGTATGCTGTTATCTCAGAACACCTCAAGTTCCTTGATCAAGTATCAACCGAAATTGTCTGTCATAAAAGACATACTTTATCAGACCTCCATGTCACTTTCGATCCAGAAACCCTGGGCAAGAACGCCAGACAGATAGCCAACGCACTTGACGCAGGTTCGCCTCGCGTTTGCGTCGAAGTTGATAGCGATAACACCATCACCATCAACGCCTATACCCTTAACCAAGGGGAAGAACTTCTCATTGCTCAAGCACTGAGAGAACAACTATCCAACGCAAACTCAGAAATCGTGATTGCACCTGCACTGACCTAAAACCAATCAATAAGGAGAAGATGATGAAGATCTTTGGCAGCGGTGATTATCGATACGAAGTTGTTGAAGGATGGGGGCAAATTCCACAGTTAGGTCTGGTCTCCGGTGTTGCTTGTGATTCCGAAGACAGAGTTTATGTCTTTAATCGGAGTCCCCAACCAGCTGTATTGGTTTTCAATTCGGATGGTACTTTCCTCACATCTTGGGGAGAAGACATTTTTAAGCACCCTCATGGTATCTGGATCAGTGCGAACGATGAAATTTTCACTACAGACCGGGATGATCACACGGTTCGAAAATTCTCATTGTCCGGCGATCTGCTGATGACAATAGGGAGAGTTGATCAACCCGGTGAATCAGGGCAACCATTTAATGAACCTACTCGTGCGGTCTTGTCGAAATCTGGTCAGATATACGTTTCTGACGGTTACGGTCAGTCACGGGTTCATCGTTTGACTGCTAAGGGTGAGGTAATCGTATCATGGGGATCAGCAGGGAGTGGCCCGGGTGAGTTCAATCTCCCTCACGATATCACCGTGGACAAAGATGACCGGATCTATATTTTGGATCGAGGGAATCGCCGTTGTCAAATCTTCAATTCAGAGGGGGAATATCTGACGGAATGGAAGGATCTTCGCTCCCCAAATGATCTGTTCATCGATCCAGACAATATTATTCATATCGCCGAGGGAGGGCAACGTATCACCATCATGACGATCGAGGGTCAGATTATCGGGCATTGGGGGGAGAAGGGTACTGCCCCTGGTCAGTTTAGCGATTCACCGCATGGAATCTGGATTGATTCACATGGTGATGTATATGTCAGCGAGGTTATTGCTGAAAAAAGGTTTCAAAAGTTTGCACGAGTATAGGATCATAACTTAACCACAAACACACATAAGAGTCGGAAAATTGCGTTGCAACAAAGGCGAGAAGAGATCTAAAGAGTCATCCTCGGGTCGAAAAATCGTCTTCTTTATCTGATATTAGCTTGACTCAGGCTTAAATTGAAACCAATTATAATATTCCTTATCGTTCTTTGTTTGAGTTCTTTGGCTTATGGACGTGATGATAACGCTGAACTAGTTATTGAGCAATTAATACTACCTGCAACAGTTCAATCAGGAGAAACAGCTGTTTTTTTAAAGTGGCCGCGCTTGATCTGGATAAGGATCAATTAGCCTATACTTGGATGGTAAATGGAGAAATCTTATTTACTAAGCTGTCAACAACAACCTAGGAAGCCCCCCCAAATCTTAGCAGGTCGGCAAATAGACGTGGTTATCTCTGTGCGTGACAACCTTAACGAACCTGTCATAACAAAAAGGCCTCTAAAAATTCAAGCCTTTGACACACGATATCCGGAGAATACAGTGCTTATTCCTGTTGGAGAGTTCGAAATGGGGGTGGATACTGATCAAACGTCTCAACTTCTTTGATCGGCAAAACAATATTTTCCCGACGCCGAAGCAGGTTGGTTGGAAACGACACCCCGCAATATAAAGTTCGCCTAAATGCTCTCCATATGGAGATTTATGAATTATCCAATGCTTAAGAGGGTGTCTAAAAACTAAAAAGAAATAAGAATATTGGGCTAAAATCATGGTATGGATAAAAAATACCC
>JYMV01028358.1_pt1 | contig 92635 bp, 69 predicted proteins | sample 338911 | NCBI WGS metagenome assembly JYMV01 (sample SAMN03354496, study PRJNA234377) | hydrothermal vent metagenome | biome: Deep sea; feature: Hydrothermal plumes at the Eastern Lau Spreading Center, Western Pacific Ocean; material: Seawater | place: Tonga | collected 2009 | depth 2000 m m | reverse complement strand
GTTAATTAAAATTGAACATGTCAATGCGGTTGCTGCCAATAACAGTTATAATGAATATTACTTTGAAGAAAATCAGTTGATTTTTTATTATGAAAAAACGGATTTCTACGAGGAAAGAATGTATTTCAATGAAGAAAAATTAATAGAATTTAGATATAATAAAGAAAAAATTAAATCTGATAATTTAACAAAAGAGCACTATGGAAAAGCTGGTGAAACTAAAGATGCATCAAAAAAAAGATGTTGGTATTAATTACAATTTACAACAATGGCTAAAGCTGATTTACAACTACCTTTAGCCACACCGTTGGCAAACATAAAGTGGAGGATCCCCAGAATTAATAACAGAAAAATGTCAACTTTAAGAAACCTTATTATGGACAAAAAGAGAATATTAGTTTTAGGTGCGGGTATGGTAGTTAAACCAGCAGTGGATTATTTTTTGGATAAATGCAATTACCATGTAACTATTGCTACAAGAACTGTATCGAAAGCTCATGAAATAATAGGAGGAAGAGAAAATACAACCGTAATACAATGGGATGCTGCGGATTTTGAGAAACTTGACAAAATGGTTCCAGAAGCCGATCTTGTTGTAAATTTTATACCTCCTATCTATCAGGTAGTATCAACTAAGATTTGTATAAAGCACAAAAAGCATATGATACATACAGATTTTACAATTCCTGAAGTAACATTAATGGATGATGAGGCTAAAAAGGCAGATGTGATAATCTTAAATGAGATCGGTGAAGATCCGGGAATTGATCATATGGGCATTAAAAAGTCACTTGATGAAATTAAAAGAAAAGGAGGCAAAGTTATAAGTCTTGATTCTTACGGAGCAGGTTTACCTTCATTTGAAGATAACAGAAACCCTTTTGGTTACAAGTTTTCGTGGAATCCAAAGGGACTGATGAAATCATCTATGGCTTCCGGAGAATATATCAAGGAAGGTAAAATTATCGAGGCAATAAATCTTTTTGATCATTTCCGTATTGTGGACCTTGAAGGTCTCGGAACATTTGAAACATATCCAAACAGAAAATGTGCAGTTTATAAAGAACCTTATGGACTTGATGATAATGTAAGTTTCTACAGAGGGCTTCTCAGGTTCACAGGCTGGTGCAATACTATGAGAAAATTTATGAAGCTGAATCTGTTAGATCATTCAACTGTTAATGTTTATGAAAATCTGACATATAATGAGTTTGCAAGTCGTCTTGTAAACACATCTGAAGATGGAGCTGAGGCAATTGCCAATTATTTTAATCTCGAAACAAATGATGATTTTATTAATAGGTTAAGATGGCTGGGGTTCTTCGAAGACAAACAAATAGCTATTGACAAAGGATCAAATGTAGATGTACTGGTTGATTTGATGCTAAAAAGAATGTCGTATCAACCACATGAAAATGATATGGCGATAATTCATGATGATATTATAGTTGATTTTAACGGGAAACGGGAAAAATGGTCATCAACAATGGTAGTTAATGGGATTCTAGGAGGTGACAGTGCAATGGCAATGGCTGTTTCATTACCTGTAGCTATTTCAGCAAGATTGATATTAGAAGATAAGATAACATTGAGAGGTTCAGTATTACCTATTTACCCGGAGATATACAATCCTGTTCTTGAAGAACTTGAGGAATTTGGGATAAAGCATAGTCATCGAAAGAGAATAATTTAATATAGCAATAAGAAATAACGATTTGCCAACAAAACCTATAATGCATACCCTGCGGGATAGCAACGACACCATACACGGAACGTAGGTAATTTTATAATGCTGGAAACTTGAACAGATAAATTAATAGACTAGTTTTGAGATTGAGGTTTTTTTTCAGCAACCCTTGAAAAACAAAAGAAACACTTGTAAAGGAACCAGCCTTTCGGCATCCTGTTTTTAAATAAATTACAAAACTGTTATTCAACCCAAGCTATTCCTTTAACCAGCTTTTTCAAGGCAAGGTCCTCCTTTGATCCTTTATCTGGTTTAAATTTGTACTTCCAGGAAGCCGTTTTAGGCAGACTCATCAATATGGACTCAGTTCTACCCCCTGTTTGTAAACCAAATTTTGTACCCCTATCATAAATAAGGTTAAATTCCACATATCTCCCTCTTCTGAACGCTTGCCATTCCTCCTCCCTTTTTCCAAAAGGGAGGTCTTTATTTCTAAGAACCAATTCCCCATAAATGGGAAGAAAGGATTTTCCCACCGCCTGTACGAATTCAAAATGCTGCTCCATTGTATGGGAATTATCATTAACCATTCTATCAAAAAATATCCCGCCAATCCCCCTTGATTCCTGCCTATGCGTGTTGAAAAAATATTCGTCTGCCCAAAGTTTAAACTTGTCGTAATAATTCGCGTCAAATCTGTCACATGCAGATTTAAGGTTTTCGTGAAAAAACCGAGCATCCTTATCCACCACATAGTGAGGCGTTAGGTCTATTCCGCCTCCGAACCATTCCGATATTTGCTGTCCATCACTATCTGTCAACTCAAAATACCTTATGTTCATATGGATGATGGGAACCATTGGGCTTTTGGGATGGATAACTATCGATAATCCGGCAGCATAAAATTGGGCATTTTCAATCTCCCCCCCATCTAACTCCAAGGTGTGAATTATTTGGCTTGGAGCATCTCCGAAAACTTCTGAAAAATTTACGCCTCCCTTTTCAAAAACAGCTCCTTCCTCAATTACTCTGGTACGACCTCCGCCACCCCCATCCCTTTTCCATTGATCCTCTGTAAACTGGCTTGTCCCATCCAATTTTTCCAACCCCTCACATATTTCATCCTGAAGGAACTTGAAAAATTCCGGAATATGCTTTCTGTTTTTCATAACAAGTAAATGGCGGATGCTAATAACATTTATTTGGATATTTCTCCAGGCTCATTATCTATAATTCAATTATCTTCTGCATGCCATTCAGCCAGGGATCCAGGTGATTCCTTGAGTGTTAGGCTATGAAGTAATATCCCCTCTGGAAATGCATTAGATAGCGTATCGGCCATATTTAGCACCAGGTTTTCACAGGTAGGCTGGCCATCAAAATGTATTATCTGTGACACCCCCATTTCTGACAAACTATCTAATAGCTCGGGCTTAATTATTCTTTTATCCAGGACCAAAAAGTGCTCAAATTTATCGACGATCAATTTATTGACAATCCTATCCAGTTCATAAAAATCCAATAGCATCCCATTGGCAGGATGGCCTGCCTTGAGCAAGGGCTCCCCTTTGATAGTTACGGATAAGACATAAGAATGTCCATGAATATTATTACATGGTCCGGGATGGCCATACAAGGCATGCGACATTTCAAACCCATACTCCTTTTTTAAACGAATTAGACCCATAGTTTTTATCAAAATTAAAGGGCAAAGATAATGTGTCGAATTAATATTCTGGCAAGAAAGACTAGATATGGGTCTTAATTGGGCATTAAAATGAACTCAGCACTATTGAGAAGGACCTTTTACAAGATCTTCTAGAGAATCAATGTTTAAAATTTTCAAGTTCTTACCAGATAGTTCAATCTTTTTCTCCTTTTTAAAAGCAGATAACATCCTTATCGTAGTTTCAGTGGCTGCTCCTATCAGATTCGCAAGCTCTTCTCTCGTCAATTCTACCTCTAGCGTTAATCCATCTTCTTTAAGTCCATACATCTCCCTGAGCTTCAATAAGCTTCTAGCCAACCTTACCCTTATAGAGTTATGTGACAAATGAACGGTCTTCTCCTCAGCAAGATTCAGGTTTTCAATCAGGTTTTTTAAAATGTGTTCACTGAGCTTGCGGCTGCTCTTATGAACCTTCATAAACTCTTTTTTGGGTATATAGCAAATAAGCGAATCCTCAATTGCAGTAGCTGAAGAAGTGTAATATTCATTTCTAATCATCGCTCGTGCACCCAATAGTTCTCCTTTTGCAACAAACCTAATAATCTGCTCCCTGAACTTTATCCCAGTTCTATGGATTTTCAGTTTTCCTTTTTTTAGGCAAAATACACCGGTAGGTTTATTGCCTTCACTGAAAACTGTTTCTCCTTTTTTATATATATTGAACATCCGAGAAGGATTAAACTCATCGCCCTCAAATCCAGCCCCTCGATTGCGAAAATTCAAGTCTGGGCAATTTTCGCAAAACGGATTAACATTTGAATCATTCATAATTCTAATGTATTAAACTTAATAATTGGCGAATTTCTAAAAACAATCATAAAAATAGTAGAATTTTTGACTAAAATTGTATTAGCAATATTTCAGCACGAGAATCCCTGAATTGGACGGCGGTTCTAGATAAAACATGAAATGGAAAACTATGGTTTTGTAATTGATAACAGAAAATGCATTGGCTGCCATGCCTGTACAGTTGCTTGCAAAAGTGAGCACGATGTTCCCATTGGTGTTAACAGGACTTGGGTTAAGTACATTGAGCATGGGGAATTCCCCAATTCCCAAAGATCCTTCTCAGTAATGCGCTGTAATCATTGCAGTGATGCTCCTTGTGTTTCAATTTGTCCTGTTACAGCCTTATACAAAAGAGAAGATGGAATTGTTGACTTTGACAGTGACCGATGCATCGGATGTAAAGCATGTACGCAAGCATGCCCCTACGATGCTTTGTATATCGACCCAAACACCAATACTGCTGCAAAATGCAATTATTGTACGCATAGAGTTGAAAAAGGAATTGAGCCAGCATGTGTAGTTGTTTGTCCAGAGCATGCCATCATCTCAGGCGATTTAAACGATGAGAGGTCAGAGATCGCTCAGTTATTAGCAGAAAATACATTTAGTGTCAGAAAGGCTGAAAAAGGAACAAAACCCAAAGTGTTTTATATAGATGCTCAACCAGATTCATTGGAGCCTACAGCTGCCGATGCTCAAGCTGGTTATGTTTGGAGCTCTCAAAGTGAAGGTGTTGGGCATAACAAATCCAAACCACCCGACAAAAAAGAGTCCTGGAATGCATCATCTACCGTTTCTTACGACCCTCCTGACAAGGGCGTCTTGTGGGGATGGGAGGTAGCTGCCTATTTGGTAACTAAAGGAATCAGTGGTGGCGTACTATTGCTAGGACTCCTTTTCAATACCCTCGGTATCGCTTCTGATCTATTTTTGTTCAATTGCGTCATCATTTCATTGATTTTTTTAGGAATTACAGGGGGGCTTTTGGTTAAAGACCTGGATAGACCTGACCGGTTTTTGAGTATTTTACTGAGACCACAATGGAAATCCTGGTTGGTTAAGGGTGCTTATTTTATCTTGATGTATAGCATATTATTATGCCTGTGGATGGTTGGCTATTTACTGGAAACAGATCTTATAAAAAGCATCTCCAGTGTTTTATTGGTGCCGTTTGCAACCTTAACCGTGATTTATACTGCCTTTTTATTCGCCCAGGCGAAAGGCCGGGATTATTGGCAAAATCCCATTTTACCCTTGCATATGTTGGTTCATGGAATTTTATTGGGTGCGGCATTTTTACTGATCTTCATAGAGTTTCAGGCATCAGCTCCTAAGATTGTGGAAATATTAAATACGATCATGATCTATGCCATTGGCTTTCATCTAGCCTTAATCATTTTTGACTGGACTGTTAAGCACAAAGTATATGAAGCCAGATTAGCTTCAAAGATGATCCATCGCGGCAAGTTTGCAAGCCAGTTCTGGATCATAGTAGTGATCCTGGGAAATATCATTCCTCTTATCTTGCTTTTATTAGGATTTGATCCTGCGAACCTTGTAGTAGCAGTGTTGCTTATTTTAGGAACCTGGACTTCTAATCATATTTTGGTAAAAGCACCTCAACTAATTCCGCTAAGCTAATGGGCACTAAAAGAACCATCATTGAAAAAACTGCCGAATCATTAGGGCTGATCAAAAAGCTCAATCGATTTAATGGAAAGGATTTGTCTGCTATTCAGGAGGAAGTCTCACCCATGACTGAGCCCCATGAGCTCTCCTATTATCCACCTCCTGAAAAATGGGATGATTGGATGGAATACGATGCTAAGGCCTGGCCAAAAAAAGTAGAAAAGCACTATTCTATTATTCCTACTACTTGTTTTAATTGCGAAGCGGCCTGTGGCCTTCTGGCTTATGTAGACAAAGAAACAGATCAGATCAAAAAATTTGAAGGAAACCCTTATCACCCAGCCAGCAGAGGGCGAAACTGTGCTAAAGGGCCAGCTACTATCAACCAAATAAATGACACAGACAGAATATTATACCCCATGAAACGCGTTGGAAAACGCGGAGAGGGAAAATGGGAAAGGGTGACCTGGGATAAGGCACTCAACGACATTGCTGGGCGGATCCGCAAAGCCTTGCAGGAAAAGAGAAACAATGAGGTCGTTTATCACGTTGGGCGCCCTGGCCATGAAGGATATATGGATCGGGTGCTTAAAGCCTGGAAAGTGGATGGACATAACAGCCACACCAATATTTGTTCCGCAGGCGCCCGGTTAGGATATGGGATCTGGCAGGGCCATGACCGCCCTTCACCTGATCATGCAAACGCCAAATTCATTTTACTGCTCAGCGCCCATTTGGAAACCGGCCATTATTTTAATCCCCATGCTCAACGCATCATTGAGGGAATGATGAAGGGAGCAAAACTTTGTGTTATCGACCCTCGACTATCCAATACAGCGAGCATGGCTAATTATTGGCTGGCTACTTATCCGGGAACAGAAGCGGTCTTATTTTTGGCATTGGCAAAGGTGATTATTGACGAAGGCCTATACAACAAAGAATATTTAAGCACCTGGGTGAATTGGAAAGACTGTTTATCTCATTATTTTCCTGATAAGGAAGATTTTGTTTTTGAGGAATTTATCGATTTTATCAAGAAGGAATATGCTGAGTACACCCCAGAATATGCGGCTGAAGAATGTGGCATAGACGCCGCTAAGATTCCTGAAATTGCCAGAGAAATTGGAAAGGCCGGAACGAAATTTGCCTGCCATAGCTGGCGCAGCGCTGCAGCAGGAAACCTTGGTGGATGGCAAGCCACAAGAACATTGCACTTTTTAAGTATCCTGGTCGGTGCAGTAGGAACAGAGGGAGGCACACTCCCCAGCGCCTGGAATAAATTTAAGCCCACTTTCTTTAACACCCCACCTGCTCACAAATTCTGGAATGAACTTCATTTCCCTGATGAATACCCATTGGCTCACTATGAGATGAGTTTTATCCTACCTCATATGCTAAAAGAAGGTCGTGGAAAATTAGATGTCTATTTTACCCGTGTTTTTAATCCGGTATGGACCTTCCCTGATGGTTTCTCCTGGATGGAAATGCTAAAGGACGAAGACAAAATGGGCCTTCATATTGCTCTTACCCCTACCTGGAACGAGACTTCTTACTTTGCAGATTATGTATTGCCGATGGGTCATTCTGCGGAAAGGCACGACCTAAACAGCTACGAAACTCATTCGGGAATGTGGATCGCTTATCGACAACCAGTACTTAGAGAGTATATGAAAAAGTTGGGAAAGGACATACAAAAAACACATGAAGCAAATCCGGGTGAGGTCTGGGAGGAAGATGAATTTTGGATTGATCTGTCTTGGAGGATCGACCCAGATGGCTCACTTGGAATAAGGAAACATTTTGAATCTCCTAAAAGAAAGGGAGAGATGGTATCCATTGACGAATACTATGGACATATTTTTGAGCAGGTACCGGGGTTACCAGAAAAGGCCAAATCAGAAGGCCTTCTTCCATTGGAGTTCATGCAAAAATACGGTGCTTTTGAGATCGCTGAAAGCGTATGTAATCAGCATTTGAACGTAAAGGACGGAGAAGTAAAAGGGAAGGTTGTTGTTGACGGAAAACCCAGAGAAGGGTTCCCTACCCCATCAGGAAAACAGGAGTTTTTCTCTCAAACACTTATAGATTGGAAATGGCCTGAATATGCTATCCCTGGATACATAAAATCTCATGTATATTGGCGGGATATGAATAGAGAAAATGGTGAATTCCCTTTGGTTCCCACATTCAGGCTGCCAACCTTAATTCATACCCGCTCAGGCAATTCGAAATGGCTCGCTGAAATTTCCAACAGAAATCCCATTTGGATTCATACTTCAGATGCTAAGTTAATAGGGATTAAAACAAATGACCTTGTAAGGGTCAATACCAATATTGGTTACTTCATTGATAAGGTTTGGGTAACCGAATCCATCAGGCCGGGCGTTATTGCCTGTTCCCACCATATTGGGCGCTGGAGAAGGGAGCAAGATCCCCTATCAAACAGGTGGTCCATGAATACTGTTAATATTCAAGAGGAAGGAGAAGGCAAGTATACAATGAAAACCAAGAAGAGAATTGAGCGTTATGAAAGTGATGACCCAGATTCAAAGCATATCTTTTGGAAAGATGGAGGCGTGCACCAAAACATCACCTTTGCTCCTCAGCCCGACCCTATTTCAGGCATGCATTGCTGGCACCAAAAAGTGCGTATTGAAAAAGCCAGAGCAGAAGATAACTATGGAGATGTATATGTTGACACCAATAAATCCAATGAGATCTATAGGGAGTGGCTTGCTTTGACCAGGCCAGGTCCTGGCCCTGAAGGTCTTAGAAGGCCCCTTTGGTTAGGCCGGCCCCTAAAACCAGAAAAAGAAGCGTTTTATAAGTGATTAGAAAAGGTCCAGGCAGGTCCGGATTAAAATAAAGACCGCTATCACCATGATAAAATAACCAAAGGCATTACGAAGCCTATAGCCCGAAACTCTATGGGAAAGAAGGCTGCCTATTATTATCCCTATCAGGGCAAGACCTGTAAATATACCCATAAACTCATAATCAATATTAGGGTTATTGCCAATCTCACCCAGAAATCCAATGCCTGACTTGAATGCTGCAATCAACAGGGCGGATCCAACCGCGATTTTAATGGGTATCTGGCACAAAATAACCAATGCAGGAATGATCATAAATCCACCCCCAGTTCCGACAAAACCCGTTAGTGTTCCAATAATAAGCCCCTCAATAAGAATCATCCGTGAATATTGAAAGTTGGACACTTTCCTGGGTGCTTCATCTGTTTTATAATTCTTTTTTACAGAGATCATTGAGATGGCAGAAATCATAATCAAAACACCTAGCATCAACATTAAGAAGGAATCTTTAGTGATCAACAATTGTCCCTGCTCAAAAATAGTTTCTGGAATCAAAGGAACCAGGAATTTTCGAGTGATATAAACCATAATGACAGAGGGAATACCAAATAAAACTACAATCCTGTAATTTATTAGCTTTCGGTACATATACCCAGTAGTGCTAATAAAGCTCGTTATACCAATAATAAGAAGTGAGTATCCCGTTGCAGTAACTGGGGCTATTCCAAACAGATATACCAATATAGGTACTGTAAGAATGGAGCCACCTGCTCCAACCAATGCCACCAGCACTCCCACTATTATCGCTCCAAAATACCCAATAATTTCCATCAAAATTGATTCAATTTATCTGTTACAAAGGTATACTTATAATTTCAACAGATGGTTTAGCATGACCTTTTAGCCTTACGCTAGGATCCGGAAAAAGCAGAAAGAATATTAATCACGACCGATTCTAATTAGCAGCATTTAAGGTTGTAGCGCTTGGACAAATAAAATCAAGTTATAAGAGCTAATGGAATAGAAGTAGAGGTAATAATCTCTGTAATAATTATAAGAAGCAAGGCTTTTAGTCAACAACCCATGTATTGTCGCCGCCCAACAATTCATCCATATTTTTGTAAGAGGAAGTCTTTTTGCTTTCTTTGATTTGCCCCTCAATAAGATCATTATAGGTAGGGGCCTCTACAGACCTAATGATACCCAAGGCCATCGGCATTGCCGGAGGAGCCATACCTACCAGCATAAAGTGAAGAGAGGGGTTAGGATTATGTGCATCATGAACCAAAACATCTGCTTCGGTCACCCCGTTTTCCCCAATAGTCACAATCTCCAGATTTAAGTCGTTCAAACAGATCCCTTTATTTTGTTCTTTCCCAAAGATCATCGGTTTTCCATGCTCTAAATGAAGCTGATTATCATCCTTGGTATCAGGGCCAGTAACCTCTTTGTGTGTTTTGTCATTATAAATGACACAATTTTGCAAAATCTCTATAAGAGCCGTTCCCTTATGCTTGGAAGACTCAACAAATATTTGGGTCATCAGCTTGGGGTTTGTATCAATGGTTCTTGCGAAAAAGGCGCCCTTTGCACCAATGGCAAGCTCTCCAGCAACGAAAGGTGTTTCTATTGACCCTAAGGGAGTGGAGTTGGTCCTCAAACCCCTTCTGGAAGTAGGAGAATACTGCCCCTTGGTTAATCCATAGATCTCATTATTGAACAGCAATATAGTAATGTCAATATTCCTTCTGAGCGCATGTATAAAATGATTGCCGCCAATGGCTAATGCATCTCCATCGCCCTGCACCTCCCAGACATGCAGGTCAGGATTGGCCAGCTTAATACCTGTAGCTACCGCCGGACCCCTACCATGAATAGTATGGAACCCATAGGTGTTCATGTAATAAGGAAACCTGGCACCACATCCAATTCCTCCGACAAAAACAAAATCTTCTTTTTTGAGCCCCAATTGGGGCATTGCATTCTGCATGGAGGAAAGAATGGCATAATCACCACATCCAGGGCACCAGCGTACCATTTGATCACTGGAAAAATCTTTTCTTGTTAATGGTGCATCAGCATTTTTAGATACATCGGTTGCCATAATCTTTGTTTTTCCTATTTATATTATTCAATGTTTAACCCAAAATATTGCTCACTCTATCCTTAAGCTCCGAAACTGAAAAAGGCAAGCCTTGGATCTTATTGTACTGCTCAAAGCTAAAGTCCGGGTAAATAGAACGCAGATGTTTTACAAACTGGCCCATGTTCAATTCGCATACAAGGATCTTTTTGAACCTTTTAAATATTTCATCAGTATTGGAGGGCATTGGGAAAATATAGTTAAAGTGTGTCAACCCAACATCCTTTCCTTCCGCATTCAGCTCCGTGCAGGCGGTAAGCAGCGAACCATAGGTGCCACCCCATCCCACCAAAAGCAATTCTCCACTCTCTGCTCCAATGACCTCCTGTATTGGAATATAGTGCTTTACACGATCCACTTTTTCAGCGCGCAATCGGACCATTTTTTCATGATTTTCCGGATCATAGGAAATATTACCCGACTCATCCTCTTTTTCAATGCCTCCAATACGGTGCTCAAGACCAGGAGTTCCTGGAACTACCCAGCTACGCACCAATTTTTCTTTATCACGGATATAGGGTTTGTATTCATCTCCAGGCAGTTTGTTTACCGGCACTTTAATTTCTGGCAGGTCTGCCATTTTAGGAAAACGCCAAGGCTCCGAGCCGTTACCAAGGTAGCCATCTGAAAGTATAATAACCGGGGTCATGTGCTCTATCGCCAGACGAGCCGCCTCAAAAGCAATGTCAAAACAATTAGCAGGTGTGCTCGGTGCCAATACAATAGCCGGACTTTCACTGTTCCTTCCGTAAATGGCCTGCATAAGATCAGCTTGCTCTGTTTTGGTCGGCATCCCTGTTGATGGGCCTGCTCTCTGTACATTAATCACTATCAAAGGGAGCTCAGACATTACCGCCAAGCCGATGGCTTCTCCTTTTAAAGCCACACCAGGGCCTGAAGAAGCCGTTACCGCAAGATTTCCCGCATAGCTGGCGCCTATAGCAGAGCATACGGCAGCAATTTCATCCTCTGCTTGCAAGGTAACAACTCCAAGATTCTTATGCTTTGACAATTCATGTAATATGTCTGATGCTGGAGTTATGGGGTATGAACCATAAAATAATTGTTTCCCAAGTTTTTCTGAAGCTGCAAGTAAACCCCATGCCATTGCTGTATTTCCAGAGATATGACGATAGGTTCCTTTATTAATTTTTGCCGATGGCACTTTATAGCTGGATGGCAATGCTTCAACGGTTTCGGCATAGAAATAGCCTATATTTAAAATCTTCTTGTTAGCCTCAATTACTTCTGGTCTTTTTTTAAATTTTTTCTCCAAAAATGCTACGGTTGGATCTATGGATCTGTCAAAAAGCCAATACATCATACCCAAGGCAAACATATTCCTGCATCTTAGTATGCTTTTCATATCCATTTCCATTCCCTCAAGCCCCTTTTTGGTAAGAGAGGTTATCGGTGCCCGTATTAATTTATAATCATTAACCGAGCCGTCTTCCAAGGGATTGGATTCATAACCAGCTTTAGCGAGATCTTTCTTTGCGAAGCTATCTATATCTACTATTAATGTGCCACCTTTCCTGAGCTGTTTAAGATTTGCCTTTAGGGCTGCAGCGTTCATGGTCACCAATACATCGGCCTCATCACCTGGGGTGAAAATTTGCACCTTGCCGATTTGGACCTGGAATCCGGAAACACCCTCAACTGTACCCTGCGGTGCACGGATTTCTGCTGGAAAGTCAGGAAATGTAGCTAGATCATTCCCCAAAATTGCTGATGTAAATGTAAATTGGGAACCCGTTAATTGCATCCCATCACCTGAATCGCCAGCAAACTTAATTACTACTTTGTCAAGCTCCTCATGTATTGCCTTTGTCTTTGTAGTCATCGTAATTTCTATCTTCTTTATTCCCTCGTTACAAAAATACTAATTAATTAAAGATTTTGATGGTAATTGTCCCTTTTTCAAGAGGCATTTATGTTTAGCTCCTCTTTGGCAAATACAAATCTGTAATCGTGCCTTCAAATGCCTCTGATGCCAACATAACGGTTTCAGACAAAGTAGGGTGAGGATGTATCGTAAGTGCAATATCTTCTGCTTCACAGCCCATTTCAATCGCCAGAGTCATCTCCCCAATCAATTCGCAAGCATTTACTCCTACAATTCCAGCTCCAATTATCTTATTATTGGTATTATCAAATATCAATTTTGTCATTCCTTCCGAGCGTGCCATGCCCAATGCCCTCCCACTTGCAGCCCATGGAAAAATTCCTTTTCCATAATCCAAGTTTTTTGCTTTTGCTTCATTTTCACTAATCCCAACCCATGCAACTTCAGGGTCCGTATAGGCAACTGCAGGAATGCATTTAGCATCAAAATAATGCCTTTTGCCAGCAATAACTTCTGCGGCTAGCTTGCCTTCTGGAACGGCCTTATGGGCAAGCATTGGCTGGCCTATGATGTCTCCAATGGCATAGATATTAGGCACATTTGTTTGCAGCTGGTTGTTTACTGGAATAAAGCCTTTATCATCCAGCTTAATCCCTGATTTATCAGCATCAATAAGATCTGCATTAGGCTTTCTTCCTACAGCTACTAATATTTGGTCATATTTCTGAGGTTTGGAAGGTGCATTCTTGCCTTCAAAAGTCACCATTAAGCCCTCTTTTATCGCATCTACCTTGGTAACTTTTGTTTCCAGCATAATATTTTTATATCTAGAGTCAACATGTTTGTGCAGCACCTTCACTATATCTTTATCAACCCCAGGGATCAGCTGGTCCATAAACTCTACAACATCAATATCCGTGTTCAAACTGTGGTAAATTGTAGCCATTTCCAGTCCAATTATTCCACCACCTATGATCAGCATATTGCCTTGCGTTTTTCCAAGCTCCAAGGCTTTTGTAGAATCTAAGATGCGTGGGTCTTCAGGGATGAAAGGCAAGGAAACCGGTCTTGATCCAGCAGCTATGATTGCATTTTCAAATTTGATGTTCATGTTTCCATCCATCATTTTTACCGACAATTCCGTTGGTGAGATAAATTTCCCTTCTCCACGGACCACCTCAACCTTTCTGCGTTTGGCCAATCCCATTAATCCGTCAGTAAGTTTATTTACAGTACCCTCTTTCCATGACAATAATTTATCTGTATCAATTTTAGGTTCACCAAACTCAATTCCGTGAGCGGCCATATCCTTAGCATCCTCAATCACCCGGGCAGCATGTAAAAGGGCCTTAGAAGGGATACATCCAACATTTAAGCAAACACCGCCTAATTTTTCATGTTTTTCAACTATCACCACCTTCTTGCCAAGATCAGCTGCACGAAAAGCCGCAGAATAACCGCCAGGCCCTGCACCTAAAACCAACAATTCCGTATTTAGTTCAGTAGTGCTCATTTGATTAATCTTTTAACATCATTAAAACGGCTTGCAAGGTCAACAATAAATCTGGCAGCATAGGCGCCATCTATCACCCGATGATCATAAGAAAGGGACAGTGGAAGCATTAACCTGGGCACAAATTCCTGTTCCTTATAAATGGGTTTTATCCTAGCTCGTGACACCCCTAAAATACCTACATCAGGTGATTTCACTATAGGGGTAAATGCAGTTCCTCCGATACCTCCCAAGCTTGAAATGGTAAAGCAGGAGCCCGCCATATGAACTGGCGTTAGTTTTTTCGTTCTCGCCTTTTCAGAGATTTTGCTCAATTCCTCAGCCAATTGAAAGATGTCTTTTTTATCTACATCATTTACTACAGGAACAACTAATCCATCTTCAGTATCAACAGCGATCCCAATATGGTAATACTTTTTAATCACCAAATTGTCGCCAGTTTCATCGAGTGAGGAATTAAACATCGGATATTCCTGAAGAGAATTGACAACGGCTTTCATGATAAAAACCAAAGGCGTTAGCTTGAAGCCCTTATCTTCAGTTTTCTTCTTGCTCTTTTTCCGATACTCTTCCATTTCAGTAATGTCAGCTTCTTCAAATTGAGTTACATGAGGAATGGTCACCCAGCTGCGGTGAACATTGACAGCTGTAGCCTTTTTGATCTTGCCTAATTTCTTAATCTCAACTTCACCGAATTTGGCAAAATCTACTTTAGGCGCATCCCCTACAGAAATTCCTCCAGATGGAGCCGATAGCCTTTGCTTGACGTAAGCAAAAACATCCTGTTTGATGATCCTTCCCTTAGGACCTTCTCCTTTTACATTTCGCAAATCCACGCCAAGCTCATGAGCCAATCGCCTTACCCCTGGACTAGCATACACATCTCCGGCAGGTGCTATGGCTTCAATTGAGTCCTCTTTCCTGATTGGTTTCTTCTTTTCTGTGGCTGCCTCCTTCTTCTCTGTAGCTACAGGTTTTGCACTGCCTTGCGATTCCATAGTAAGTATTACATCTCCTTCTGAAACAGTGCCCCCAATTTTTACTTTAATTTCTTTGACAATTCCTGATTCTGGTGAAGGGACTTCCATAGTTGCTTTATCACCCTCCAGGGTGATCAGGGAATCTTCTTCCTGAACAGTATCGCCCGGTTTTACCAGTATCTCTATTACCTCCACATCAGCTGTGCCGCCAATATCAGGAACATGTATGTCTATTATATTTGCCACTTTACCTCTTTAAGTAATTTTTTATATTACATTATTAATTCACCACTCCTTTATTTAGCTTAAAAACGGATCTGATTTATCAGGATCAATTCCCAACTTACTTAAAGCCTCAGGAAGTTTATTTCTATCGTATTCACCTTGATCAACCAATGCACACAAAGCAGTATATGCAACCATTTTAGCATCTACCTCAAAATGATGTCTTAATTTTTTTCGTGTATCACTTTTTCCAAAACCATCCGTTCCCAGCACATAATATGGATGCAAAACATATTGTCTCACCTGATCTGCAATCATCTTCACATAATCAGTTGCAGCTACTACTGGCCCTCGTTGTTCGGCCATACATGCTTCAATATAAGATGTTCGTTTTTGATCTTTAGGATGGAGTTTATTATAACGATCAATCTCGTTGCCATCCCTGCAAAGTTCAGTAAAGCTCGTAACACTCCAAATATCAGCCGTCACTGAAAAATCCTTTTCTAATATTTCGGCCGCAACTTCAACCTCTCTTAAGATTGAACCTGAACCCATTAACTGAACATGATTAGTTTGTTCCTTTTTCGCAGCCCTCAGAAGGTACATGCCTTTTAGAATTCCCTCCTCTACATCTTTCGGCATGGCAGGCTGCAAGTAATTTTCATTCATCACGGTAATGTAAAAATAAACATCTTCCTGTTTATCATACATCCGGCACATTCCGTTTTGGATGATCACGGCAAGTTCATATGCATACGTGGGGTCGTAGCTAATACAGTTTGGAATGACGCTTGAAAAGAGGTGGCTCTGACCGTCATCGTGTTGTAAGCCTTCGCCTGCCAAAGTAGTTCGGCCCGCAGTTGCTCCAAGCAAAAACCCCCGTACCCTCAAGTCACCTGCTGCCCAGGCCAGGTCCCCTACTCTTTGAAATCCAAACATCGAATAGTAAATAAAGAAAGGAATCATGGAAAGCCCGGAATTTGCGTAGGAGGAGCCGGCTGCCATCCATGACGCAAATCCTCCTGCTTCTGAAATTCCTTCTTCCAATAGCTGGCCTTTTTTATCTTCTTTGTAATACATCAGCTGTTCACGGTCAACTGGCTTATAAAGTTGCCCTACTGGTGAATAGATACCTATTTGCCTAAACAGTCCTTCCATACCAAAAGTTCGACTTTCATCAGGAACAATCGGAACAATGCGTTCTTTAATATTATTATCCTTTAGTAAGATCCCAAGGATCCTTACAAAGGCCATGGTTGTAGAAATCTCTTTGTCTCCCATCCCATTTAAAAGTACGGCAAAGTCTTCAAGTTTAGGTACTTTTAGTTTTCCACCACTATCATTCCTAGATGGCAAGTATCCCCCCAAGGCTTTTCTCTGTTTATGCAAGAATTGTATTTCAGGGCTGCTGTCTGAAGGTTTGTGAAATTTTACTTCCTTGATCGTATCATCAGGTATGTCAATTTTAAACCATTTGCAAAACTGCCTAAGCTCCTCTGTATTCATTTTCTTCTGCTGGTGGGTAGCATTTTGTGCTTCTCCGGCAGAGCCCATTCCAAATCCCTTAATGGTCTTCGCTAAAATTACCGTTGGGGCCCCTTTATGGTTGGTCGCTTCATGATAGGCGGCATAAATTTTTTGTGCATCATGGCCTCCACGATTTAATCTCCAGATCTCATCATCACCCATCCCTTCAACAAGGTCTAACAGCTCTGGATATTTACCGAAGAAGTCCTCTCTGACATGTGCGCCATCCCTGGACTTATACCTTTGATAGTCACCATCAACACATTCCTGCATTCGCTTCAACAACAACCCTGTTTTGTCCTTACTCAAAAGCGGATCCCAACGCCTACCCCAAACCACTTTTATCACGTTCCACCCTGCTCCTCCAAATACACCTGCCAACTCCTGAATAATCTTTCCATTTCCTCTAACCGGGCCATCTAATCTTTGAAGATTACAATTGACCACAAAAATCAGGTTATCTAATTTCTCACGGACTGCTATACTGATTGCTCCTAATGACTCCGGCTCATCCATTTCTCCATCTCCTAAGTATGCCCAGACCTTTCTGTCTTTCCCATCCTGAAGCCCTCTGTTATCCAAATACTTAAGGAACCTAGCTTGATAAATGGCCTGCAATGGACCCAGGCCCATAGATACAGTGGGAAATTGCCAAAAATCCTTCATCAACCAGGGGTGGGGATAGGATGGAATCCCTTCACCGTCAACCTCCTGTCTGAAGTTATCCAATTGCTTTTCCGAAATTCTCCCTTCCAAAAACGCTCTTGCATAAATTCCTGGTGATGAATGCCCTTGAATATATATTAGGTCACCCGGATGGTCTTTAGATCGCGCTCTAAAAAAATGGTTGAAACCAACCTCGTAAAGGTCTGCAGCAGAAGAATAGGTTGCAATATGTCCTCCAAGCTCCTTAGACACCATGCCACCCCTAATCACCATGGCAACAGCGTTCCAACGTATTAAGGACCGCAACTTTTTTGCAACTCCTTCATCCTCCGGAATCGGTTCCTCATCTTCAGGGGCTATTGTATTGGCATAAGCAGCAGTCATCCCTGTAGGAACAGTACTCCCTGCCTGTTGAGCATATTTGTTCAGCTCCATAAGCAAATACTCAGCTCTATCAATCCCCTCAAATCTAACTACAGAAGCAAGTGCATCTAACCACTCCTGTGTCTCTACTGGATCAATATCTAAATTATCGTTGCTCATTTTCTGTTGTTCAAATATAGTGGAGATTTAAATAAAACGTACCAGAAGAATAAAAAAATAACCGAAGGGAGCTAAAGAAAAATTAACCGAGTTCCTATAAATCACATCTAAAAAAGAACGAATCTAAAATATAATTAAATCAAATTCTTAGCTTTAAAACCTAAAATGCGCCACAATTAACATAAAAGATTATCCTAAATTGAATTGAAATGGATAACGATTCTAGGCTATTTGACATTGTTCATTCCCAGAGGATGGCTGATTCCATGCGAATAGCTTATGCAAAAAAAGATCCTAAAAAGCCGGGAAACAACTGGGTCAACTATAGTCTACATGAAACAGTTGGCGTTATTGACCGGATAAGCTTGGGCCTCATAAAACTTGGAATTAAAAAGGGAGATAACATTGCCTTGATCTCTAACAATAGGCCAGAATGGAATTTTGTGGATTTTGGAATTCAACAAGTGGGTGCAGTTGTCGTCCCGATTTACCCCTCGATTTCCTATAATGAGTTGAAATATATTTTCAATGACTCAGAGGTCAAATTATGTTTTGTAGATAATGCTGAACTTGCCAAGAAGATTAAATCCATAACAGCTGAAACCCCATCTTTGACTCATGTATACTCTTTTGACAAGAACACTGTTGCAGAATATTGGGGCAAAGTTGTGGCAGAAACTAAAATTGGAGAATTAACAATTGTAGAACAACACAAGGATAGGGTAAACCCTAATGATCTAGCTACAATTATATACACTTCTGGAACTACAGGAACACCAAAGGGGGTAATGCTTTCTCATTTTAACATTGCCAGCAACATCATTGCCCTCTCCAAGATCTTGCCTTTTATAAACGGAAACAAGGCTTTGAGTTTTTTGCCATTGAGTCATGTTTTCGAGCGAACTATTTCTTACGCTTATATGGCTAATGGAGTTTCTATTTATTATGCTGAAAATTTAGAAACAATAGTCGAGAACCTGAAAGAGGTTGGTCCAGATTACTTTACAACTGTACCACGGCTACTAGAAAAAGTATATGAAAAAATCATTGAAAAAGGCAATTCATTGGAGGGGTTGAAAAGGAATCTCTTCTTCTGGGCAATAGACCTAGGCAAAAAATTTGAGCTGAATCAAAACATGGGTATCTGGTATAACCTTCAGCTAAAACTTGCAAGGAAATATGTTTTTTCAAAGTGGCATTCTGCATTGGGTGGAAACATCCAAGCCATTGTAAGTGGAGCTGCAGCCTTACAGCCTCAATTAGCCAGAATATTTGCTGCAGCAGAGATCCCAATTATTGAAGGTTACGGACTAACAGAGACTTCTCCAGTGCTTTGTTCCAACAGACTGGAAATTAAAGAAAGAAGAATTGGAACCGTAGGATCTGCGCTTCCAGGGGTGGAGATCAAAATTGCTGTAGATGGAGAGATCTTGGCTAAAGGGCCTAATATCATGGTGGGCTATTACAAAAGGGAGGACCTTACAAATGAAGTATTTGACTCAGAAGGTTGGTTCCACACTGGAGATATTGGCGAATTTGCAGAAAACAGGTTTCTGAAAATTATAGACCGAAAAAAGGAGCTATTTAAGACTTCAGGGGGCAAATATGTCGCTCCCCAGCAAGTAGAAAACAAGTATAAAGAATCACTGTTTATTGAACAGATCATGGTCGTCGGAGAAAACAAAAAATTTGTAGGTGCTTTAATCGTTCCTTCTATTATAAACCTAACCAGCTGGTGCATGAAAAAAGACTTACACTTTGATAATACAGAAGCCATGCTAAGGGAAGACATAATTAAGGATAAAATCCAAAGAGAAATTGAAGCCATAAACTCTCAAATCAGCCATGTTGAGCAGGTAAAAAGCTTTATACTGCTCTCAAAAGAGTGGACTGCCAGCGATGGAGAGCTTACCCCAACCGCTAAACTAAAGAGGAGGGTGATTCAAGAAAGGTTTGCTTTAGATATTGAATCCTTATATTCAGAGAGCTAGTTGGGATTTGCTATTGTGTTCTTCAAAGAAAAGAACTATAGCTAAAAGTAATTCAACACAACTTTATGCCAAGGCTTTCAACTGCTCATCTAAAGACACATTTTTATTTTCAGGTTTTTCTGGAATCCATGACATAGCATACTCGCTAAGTGCGGTAATTGTAAGACTTGGGTTAACTCCAAGGTTACACGGCATTATAGAACCATCAAGAATATACATTCCAGGATACCCATGAACTTCAAACTTGTTGTTTATAACACCGGTTTCTAAAGTTTTTCCCATAGGACACCCCCCTAAAATATGGGCAGTAGAAGACATGTTGAACAGAACCTCTGTTAAAGCATTTTGAGGAGTTCCATTAACCTTTTTTGCATATCGATGCATCACATTCTGGCCAACTTCAATATAAGCCGGCACTTTATTGTCTTTTTGGTTTTTGATGGACATCCCTTTAAAAGGGAATGACCTATAAACCATTTTCATAGAATTATCCAGGCTCTGCATTACCACGAGAATTACTGAGTTTTCAGCCCATTTTCTATTAATCATAAGTTTTACGAACTTAAAGGGGCTTGTTAGAATATTAAATATCAACTTTATAGCTCTAACGGGAGCAGGGCCGGGTCCTGTAGCCAAGGTTGCAAAAAATTTCATCGAATTAGACCCATTTGGATATTTTGCTGCCTCAATATGTGTATGTTCATCAGGATTAAAGACTGAAGTTATCGCAATACCATGATTCAGCTTCTCGCCGCCACTGGTTACCCCACATAAAGACTCAGAGTTTGTTCTCAAATTTTCTCCAAGGCAGTCAGATAGACGATTAAGCGTTTTGTGATCGTGTTTTTGTTTAAGGAGCAGGTCCATCGTTCCTAATACGCCCCCTGAAACAACAAGATTCTTGGATTTAAACGTTTGCACGTTTTTATTAAACCAAGAAGTACTCGAGCGGGTTTTTAAATTGTATATCTTCTCTGTGTATTCAATCTTATCAACCTGGCATTCGGCCTTGATCAATGCTCCAAACTTTTTAGCAAAAAACAAATAGTTTTTATCGAGTGTGTTCTTGGCATTTTCCCTACAACCGATCATGCATCCAGCACATTCAGTGCATCCTTTTCTCAGGGGTCCTAAGCCCTTGAAGTAGGGATCTACTTCCTTTTCTTGGTCGCCAAAATATACTCCCACATTTACTCCGCCAAACGAAGCTTCCATGCCCATATCCTTTGCAACCTCTTTTAAAATCTCATCATCTCTGTTAAAAATTTTGTTTTTTACAGACCCCAGCATAAATCTGGCTTTCTGATAAAAAGGCTCCAAAACCTCTTTCCATCCTTTGCCATTAAATTTTCCAGGGACCTGGTTTGCCCAAATAGGATTTTCAAAAAACAGATCAGATGGATACATGTGAGTATTCGCATAACCCAAACTTCCACCACCTACACCTACACCACTGATAACAAATACATCCTTAAACAAGGTAAGTTTTAAGATCCCAAACCACTTGAATAATGGAGCCCAATAAAATCTCTTGAAATCCCAATTGGTTTTTGGGAAATTTTTAACGTCTATTTCCTTTCCCTTCTCAATTACCAAGACATCATAACCCTTTTCTGCCAATCTCATTGCAGAAACAGAGCCTCCAAAACCAGAACCAATTACGATATAGTCATAGACTTTACTCATTTGCTTTATCTATAGGCAATAATCCAAATATCTGTGCTTGAAATTACAATAATTCGGCGAATTCTTACAATCCCAAACAATTAGTAAATTTGCATTTGCATAAACGTATTATCAGAGTAATAAATAAATTTTCTAATATGATGGAGTTAATGTCGCCCGTTGGGTCGTTTGAAGCATTGCATGCTGCTATTAAGGGTGGATGTGATTCTGTATATTTGGGGGTGGGCCAATTGAACATGCGTGCTGTTGCTTCCAATAATTTCAAGGTTGAGGATCTGGAGAAGATTGCCGAAATCTGTAAAAAAGCGAAAATCAAATCTTACATTACGCTCAACACTATTTTATATGACCATGATATGAATTTGATGAAACAGATCGTCAATGAGTGTAAAAAGCAGCATATTTCGGCAATTATTGCATCAGACCCAGCTGCAATGGCCTATATTAAAAAAACAGGAGTACCATTGCACATATCAACCCAGGCTAATATTACTAATATTGAAACCGTTAACTATTACGCCCTATTTGCGGATGTTATGGTAATGGCAAGAGAGCTTACCTTACAACAGGTTAAACAGATTACAACACAGATAAAAAAAGACAACATTACAGGTCCTTTGGGAAATCTAATTGAGGTTGAAATATTTGGACATGGTGCCTTATGCATGGCTGTTTCCGGAAAATGCTATTTAAGCCTTCATTCTCATAATTCATCCGCCAATAGAGGTGCTTGCATACAAAACTGCAGACGAGAATATAACGTTACTGACAAGGAGGGTGATGTGGACTTATTGATAGATAATGAATATATCATGTCTGCAAAGGACCTTTGCACAATTGGATTTTTAGATGAAATTATCAATGCTGGGGTGAAAGTTTTGAAGATAGAAGGTCGCGGAAAAGCTGCAGATTATGTTTTTACTACCACAAAATGTTATCGTGAAGCAATCGATTCAATTACAGATAAAACCTATTGTGTTGATAAGATAAAGGCTTGGGAAGAAAAATTAGCAAGTGTATTTAATCGCGGGTTTTGGGATGGATATTATCTTGGCCGCAAGATGGGTGAATGGTCAAAAGACTATGGTTCAATAGCCACAAAGAGAAAGGTCTACATAGGAAGAGGTAAAAAATATTTTAAGAATATTAAAATTGGAGAATTTGAAATGGAAACGCACTCCTTGAATGTTGGTGATGAAATCATGATTACAGGGCCCTCTACTGGCATAATTGAAAGCACGATTTCCGAACTTCGCGTTAATGATAAAACTGTAAAAAAGGTCAACAAGGGTGACTTGTTTTCTTTCCCTATTGACGAGGTTGTTCGCCCATCAGATAAGCTATACAAACTGGTAGACAATAAGATTTAATGGCCCAAATAATACATTATCGAGAAAAATGTATCGGCTGCAATGCTTGTGTAGAAATTGCTTTCGACCGCTGGAGAATGTCTAAGAAAGATGGAAAGGCGACATTGCTGAAAGCTAAAAACAAGAAGGGAATTTATACCATAACCATTTCTGAGGATGAAGTTGCTGTTAACAAACTTGCTGCCAAGAATTGTCCTCCAAAGATTATTAAGGTTATAAATAGTCATCCTTATTAATTTTAATTATGGATGTCACTAAAATATCTCAACCTGACGTATATCTTTTTGGGATAAGGATTCTGGAGCCTGTTACAACCATTACTGATTTATTAGTGGGTGCCGTATGTTTCTATGCATACTGGAGAATTCAGAAGGAAAAACTTTCCGGTAAAACCGTCCTTTATATGAAGTACTACTTTTTGACCATGGGTATGGCAACTTGCATTGGTGGGCTCATTGGACACGGATTTCTTTATGCAGTTAATGAGCATTGGAAATTATTGGGATGGTATATCTCTATGGTATCAATTGCACTTCTAGAGCGTTCTGCAATAGGGCATGCCAGCAGATTTGTGAGTTCACGTTATCGGAAGATCTTTATGGCAATAAATATATTGGAGCTTTTGATTTTTATGACCTTAACAGCCTACACATTGCATTTTAGGTTTGTCCAGATTCATTCTATTTACGGACTGCTCATCGTTGTCTTTTCTTTCCACCTTTTTACGTATGTCAAATCAAAGGATATTGGAAGCAAGCTAATGGTTCAGTCTGTTTTAATACTAGCCGTCGCTGCTTTTATTTTCAACTATCCTGTCGTAATTCATGAATGGTTCAATCATCGTGATTTTGCACATATTCTTATGGCAATAGGTTCAGTTGTGTTTCTAAAGGGAACTTTGAATTACGAGAAACTGCATTCATAAAGAAGGAAACAAAGAAGCTTTCCATCTTGAAATCTCACACGGAATGGGTTAGTGTCTAATTAGCTTACCCTATCCACATTTCGAATGTCCGCAACCTTTACAGCGCAGGCATCCCTCTTCATATATAAGGCCAGATGGATCACCACATTCCGGACAAGATTTATTTACTGCTTCTGTGCCATTTGGAATAAACTTCCTCAAAGCCCTATCAACTCCATTTTTCCAGGTATTAATAGAATCATCATTTAAATTGAGGTTTGAAACAAGGTTTACAACAAATTGCAAAGGCATTCCATGCCTTAAGACACCAGAAATCAGCTTTGCATAATTCCAATAGGTTTTATTAAAAAATCTTGAAAGACCCTCAATCGTTGTTTTATACCCGTGCTTGTCTTCATATTGAAAGTCATATCTTTTCTTTCCACTTCCAACGTGGTTTTTGATTACCCATCCCTTGGTAATTGACTTAGGTATCAAAAACGTATCATCTTCTTCCTTACCTGTAAAGATCTCATAAGGCCTGTTATTAAGGAGTCCTATAAAAGCAATCCACTTTTCATGATTATTTTGAAATCTTATTATTTCCGATTCCATTTTTTTAGGCCTTTTAGGTGCTTGGGTCTCTTTAAATTCAAATTCTTTCTCATTTGCTTCTTTATTAGAAACCAGAACGCCTGATCTAGAACCTTCTCTATATACTGTTATCCCTTTACAGCCGCTCTTCCATGCTGTTTTGTAGATCTCTCCAACTAATTCTTCAGTGGCATCATTCGGTATGTTCACGGTAACACTGATTGAATGGTCAACCCATTTTTGAATGTCCCCCTGCATCTTGACTTTCTGCACCCAATCAATGTCATTTGAAGTAGATTTATAATAGGGAGACTTTTCAATAACCTTATTTAGATCCTCTTCTTTCATATTTTCCACTTCTTCAACATTATGGCCATTAACCTCTAGCCAGGTAATAAACTTATGGTGAAACACATGATACTCTTCCCAGGAGTCACCTACTTCATCAATAAATGAAACCTTAACATTCTTGTCATTTGGATTTACTTTTCGCCTTCTTTTATAAGCAACCATAAATACCGGCTCAACACCTGAACTTGTTTGCGACATCAAACTGGTTGTTCCTGTTGGAGCAATTGTTAAAAGGGCAATGTTCCTTCTCCCGTACTTTTTCATTTCTTCATAAAGAGCAGGGTCCGCTTTTTTGATTCTGTTGATAAAAGGATTATTCATCTCTTTATCAGCATCATAGATGGGGAATGGGCCTCTGTCTTTGGCAAGTTGGACAGAAGAGCGATAACATTCTAAAGCCAGCGTTTGATGAACCTTGGTTGAAAAATCAATTGCTTGATCAGAACCATATTGGATTCCCAGTGCAGCAATCATGTCTCCCTCTGCTGTAATGCCAATTCCTGTACGGCGGCCTTCCACACACTTTTTCTTGATGTTTTTCCAAAGATCCAATTCAGTACCTTTGATTTCCAACCCTTCAGGATCACAATTTATTTTAGTTATAATTGCATCAATCTTCTCTAGTTCCAGGTCAATAATATCATCCATGATTCTTTGTGCACATTTTACATGGTCGGCAAAAAGCTCACTATCAAAATAGGCATTCTCTGTAAACGGGTTTTGAACATAAGAATACAAGTTGATCGCCAATAACCTGCAGCTATCATAGGGACATAAGGGTATTTCCCCACAAGGATTGGTAGAAACCGTTGCAAAACCTAAATCTGCATAACAATCTGCGACAGATTCTCTAATGATTGTATCCCAAAACAAAATCCCCGGCTCAGCTGATTTCCACGCATTGTGGACAATCTTGTCCCAAAGAGCCTTTGCGTCAATCTCCTTAGTTATCTTCGGATCATCAGAGTTAATCGGATATTGCTGGACATATTTTTCATTGCTGATCATTTTTCTCATGAAATCATCATCAATTCTTACAGAAACATTGGCTCCTGTGACCTTGCCCAATTCCATTTTGGCATCAATAAAACTTTCAGCATCAGGATGTCGCGATGAGATACTCAGCATTAAGGCTCCTCTTCTTCCATCTTGGGCTACCTCACGTGTTGAATTAGAATAGCGCTCCATAAATGGAACAATACCTGTAGAAGACAGGGCTGTATTTTGAACTGAGCTTCCCTGAGGACGAATATGTGAGAGATCATGGCCTACCCCACCCCTCCTCTTCATCAGCTGAACCTGCTCTTCATCAATTTTCATTATGCCACCATAAGAATCTGCACGATCACCTTTGCCAATAACAAAACAGTTAGACAAAGAGCTGATTTGGAAATTATTTCCTATGCCTGACATGGGACCACCTTGCGGAATGATATATTTAAACCCTTTTAACAAATCAAAAATTTTGTCCTCGGTAAGTGGCTTTTCGTATTCCTTTTCAATACGTGCTATTTCTTTTGCCAATCTCCGATGCATATCATCTGGGGTTAGCTCATACACATTTCCTTTTGAATCTTTAAGGGAATACTTGTTAATCCATACTTCTGCTGCCAATTCATCCCCATTAAAATACTTTATCGCTTCTTTTCTTATACTATCTAAAGAAAAAGAAGGCAGCTCTGTTCCATGCGTCTTTTGGGTATCTTCAATGGAATCTATATTTTTAATTGCATTGCTCTTTGTATTTAACAATTGATCTGATTTTTGTTCGTCCTTCTCGGTGGTTGCAGTAGCAACTTTTGTAACAACTTCGTTTTGCATATGTAGATTTCGTATAATAATTTGTAAAACGGTGATTTCCCGCCCTACGAATTTAAAAATAGAAATCCGTATGATTCACACGAATCTTTCAACAATTGAGGTGATTTTCTAACATGACAAATGCGAATTATTGTTTTGCGTTCTATCTGGTGCTTATCCTGTAGTATTTCGCATAAAGTTCTCTTGATTTTGATCTCTTCGTTTTTTTTGTGTGGATTTTTTTTGAACTTTTTGGGAAAGATTCGTCAAAATGACCAAAACGTCACCATATTATTGAAGCACAATTAATTGGGATTATTTGCTTTCGCTACAATAACTGCAATAAGCTGCCAGCTATAGTATTATGTATGATATGGTTTATCTCATTGCTTGATTTATTTCAAGCAATAGCCTTTCTTCTTAATGATTTGCCTGAAGTTTTTTATTATGTCGGTAGATTAAAAAACCAACTGCACCGATCAGCAAATAAGGAATTCCCATTATATACAGGATACCTCTATTGATTCCTGAACCAGCAGCCCCTTCACCCAGTTTCGCATTTGATTCTATTGTCGCTTTACACATAGCGCATTGCGCCTCTACATCCGAACAAAAAACAATCAGCCCACCCCCAATTAAGAGCAACAAAATAAAGAAGAATTTAATTTTTGCGTTTATTTTCATGAGGACTTGGACTTTCTGGGAATAAACTCTGAGGCTTTGAGCAGCTTTATATCATCAATAAGCCTATCTACGTCATCTATATCAGTGCCCGTATAGTAGCCCCTGATCCTTTTCTCCTTATCAATTAAAACAAACTTATCACTATGCAAGAATGCTTCCTCCCCTAGGCTTTTATCACCTTCCTGTGCTCCAAGGAAAAACCCTTTTCGAGCCAACCCATACAGGGCCTTTTTTTCTCCCGTTAAAAAATGCCATCTATTTTTAATGGCTCCTGCATTCTGGGCATACTCATTTAATGCTTCAATAGTATCATTTTCCGGATCAACTGTGAAAGAAAGCAGGATTATATCATCCATTTTTTCAGTGTGCCCCTGGACCCTAATGAGCTGGGTTCTCATCTTAGGGCATATCCCCATACATTTGGAAAAGAAGTACTCAACAACAACAATTTTCTCCTTTATGGTTTCCTCTGTTACTGTAGTCCCATTTTGATCTGTAAAGCTAAATGCCGGAATCGTGTGATAAATCGTATCTACTACAGTTTTGTTGTTGACGATTGAAGAAGACGCCTCTTTGGGTCCAAAAACCGGCAATATTAAAAGATTATGCTTTCCTTTTGTAAGCCCTATATACAATAGGGCCGGACTCAGCAATATCACGAAGAGAACAATGAGCTTAAACCAAGTTTTTTTAACCTTCATCTGTAAATTTATGTCGTCTAATACAACCAGCCGAAAATTTGTCTTAAGTTAAACCAATACATCGCTTCATTAAGGCATATAAAGATCAGGTAGCATATAAAAGTAATATATGGCAGGGCTACTATCTTAATAAAAGACTTCCGTTCATCACCAAGGTGCATAAAAACACCAACAATATATCCTGCTTTTATAAGGGTCATGATAATAAACGAATACTTCACAACCTCCCAATTTAAACCTAGACTGGCCCACCACACTCCAAGACAAACCTCGAAAATAGTAATGGCCGTTAAAAGAAACGTAACAAACCAAATCTTCTTTCGGATCTTTTTACCTTCTTCTTCACTATGATGAGCATCTAAAGAATATTCAATTATATCATCCCTTTCCATAATGCTAGTTTAAAATATATTTGTGTTAATGTGAATTATATTATAGCAAATAGTATACGGTAAAAACAAAGACCCATACCAGATCAACAAAGTGCCAATACAAGCCTGTTTTTTCAACCATTTCGTAATGGCCTCGTTTTTCGTATTGCCCCTTTGCAGCTCCTATTAATATTATTAAGTTTATTACCACCCCAGAAAAAACGTGGAATCCATGAAAGCCCGTAACAAAGAAAAAGAAATCCGCATATAGCTGATGGCCATATTCATTTTTAGCTAAATTGGCCCCATGAATATGATCTGCAGATTCGAGTTGTTTTGCCATCTCTTCACCCACAACAAGTGTTCCATCAGAGAACTTCAAGCTAACCGCATCAGAAAGCTCTCCTACATAGTCGCCACTTTCATTTAATAGATACGCCCTTTCGCCATGAGCCCATTCATAAACCCCGTGATCTGTCCCGTGGATATAATGAGACCATTCCCACGCCTGAGATGAGAGGAAAAACACCCCGCCTAAAACAGTAAGCGCAAGCCAAAACACAACATTTTTCTTATCCATTCTGTGCCCTGCCTCAACAGCCAAGACCATCGTTACTGAACTTACAATAAGGATAAAGGTCATCAAAGCAACGTACAATAAAGGCAAATATGTATCCCCACAAAATGGGAAAGCGTGAAAAACTTCCTGGCTATCTGGCCATACATCAGCATATTTGTGACGATATACACCTAAAGAAATTAAAAGCGCCCCAAATGTTAATGCGTCCGATATAAGAAAGAACCACATATACATTTTCCCATAACTTATACTAAAAGGAGATCGACCACCTTCCCATAACTCCTTAGTAGGTATTTGTTTTGTTGCTTCTCCAGCCATTTTCTAATAGGTTAATTCATTAACATTAAAAATAAAAACAAGTATATCCACAATACAGCCAAAAAATGCCAGTATATAGCACATAGTTGCAACCCCAATATTTTTTTTGAATTGTACTTTAGCAATAAAGATTTTACAAACACAACGATCAATACGATAATCCCTCCAAACAAATGTGCCAAATGCAATCCTGTAAGCACGTACATAAAAGACCCAGAAGGGTTGCTTTGTGCTCCGGCAAGGAACACGCCCGCATCAACCAATTCCTTATACGCTGTAAATTGCGCAAATACAAACCCTATGCCTAACAAGAGGGTCAATCCAACACCTGTTTTTATGCCAGTATAATTGTCGGCTTTAGCAGATCTTGCAGCATAAATTAAGGTTAGACTACTAATGATAATAATAAGGGTGCTGTTGTAAAATGCCTGAGGGAATTCAAAGAGCATCCAATTCGCTTCAGCTCTTCTTACTACTATAGCAGAGGTCAATCCTGCAAAAAGCATTACAATGCTGACCATACCCACCCACAACAAGGGTTTTGCAGTCTTATTCCTGATATATTCAGATTCTTCCAAGGTTATGGTCGATACAGTCATTCTCGCCGTTTTTTAGTGCTGGGCTCCGCCATCTAGTTCGCCCTCTTCCAAAGGAACAGTCTGGGGAACAAAATCTTCCTCTTTTCCGGGCTTGCTATAATCATACGCCCAGCGATGAACCGTTGGCAGTTCACCAGGCCAATTACCATGAAGGTGTTCAACCGGAGTTGTCCATTCCAAGGTATTGGCCCTCCACGGATTCTGTGGTGCTTTTTCTCCTCTAAAAATACTATAGAAGAAATTGATTAGAAAAAAGCTTTGTGACAACGTTCCCCCAATTGCAAAAAATGTTATCAAAATATTCAGGTCTACAAAATCATCAAACATGGGAAATGCCGTATTGGAATAATATCTTCTGGGAACACCTGCCATCCCAATAAAATGTTGCGGAAAAAATACACCATAGGCACAAATAAAGGTGGTCCAGAAATGCACATAACCCCAGGTTTTATTCATCATCCTACCAAACATTTTTGGAAACCAATGATATACACCTCCAAACATTGCCAAAACCGCAGACAATCCCATTACAATATGAAAGTGAGCCACTACAAAATAGGTGTCATGAAGATTAATATCCAGTGCATTATCCGCCAATATAATCCCCGTTAACCCACCGGTAATAAATGTAGAGACCATGGCTATAGCAAAGAGCATCGCAGGCGTAAGCACCAAGTTTCCTCTCCACAACGTGGTAAGGTAGTTAAAGACCTTCACTGCAGAAGGTACGGCAATTAACAGGGTTGTAAATGTAAATACAGCCCCAACGAATGGGTTCATCCCCGTAATGAACATGTGATGCCCCCAAACAATGAAGGATAATCCTGCAATGGCTAAGAGTGAGACCACCATGGCTTTGTATCCAAAAATCGGTTTCCTTGAATTAACAGAAATAATTTCAGAAGCCAATCCTAAGGCAGGAAGAATAATGATATACACCTCCGGATGCCCCAGGAACCAGAACAAATGCTGAAACAAAATAGGGCTTCCTCCTGTTGCAGCAATCGCCTCTCCGTTAATAACAATATCAGACAAAAAGAAGGCAGTGCCAAATGTGCGATCAAAAATAAGCAATAGTGCTGCTGCAAATAGGACAGGAAAAGAAAGAACCCCTAAAATTGCTGTTAGGAATAAAGCCCATACCGTTAAGGGTAGCCTCATCATTGTCATCCCCTTTGTTCTTAGATTTATAACAGTCACAATATAGTTTAGCCCCGCCAGCAAAGCACCGACGATAAAAAATGCCATGCTTATCAGCCAAAGGTCCATTCCGAGCCCTGATCCAGGCATTGATTCGGGCAAAGCACTAAGCGGAGGATAAACTGTCCACCCTGGAGCAGCTGGTCCTGTTTCCACAAAAAGAGAGCTTACCAAAACCACAGTAGCAAGCCAAAAGAACCAATACGACAGCATATTCAAAAATCCTGAAGCCATATCCCTTGCACCAATTTGCAATGGAATCAACATGTTGGCAAATGTACCACTCAAGCCTGCTGTCAATAACCAGAACACCATAATAGTACCGTGAATGGTTACCAGGGCAAGATACATATTAGGATCTAGAACTCCACCAGGAGCCCATCTGTCACCTAAGAGAAGATTTACTATTTTGAAGCCTTCACCTGGCCAAGCCAACTGTAAACGAAACAAAGCTGCCATCACTGTTCCGAGAACCGCCATAAAAATACCAGTTATTAAAAATTGCCTGGCAATCATTTTGTGATCCTGGCTAAATATGTATTTGGTAATAAATGATTCCTTATGGTGTCCGTGATCGTTACTCATTGATTTCAGTTTTTTATATCAATCCCTAATTGTTCTTTGCCAATAAGTTGGTGTTTTTTGTTTTTTCAGTCTCTTTAAGACCTGCAAGAATACCTTTTTCATCAACTGTTTTTTGTGATGCCAACCAAGTGTTGTAGGCCTCTTCACTTTCAACAACAATTGTCATCTGCATATTATAATGTGCAATACCACAAATCTTATTACATAAAAGGATATAATCAAACTCGGGATTCCCTGTAATTTCCCTCATCTCTGCAGTCGTTTTATTTGGAACAAAATGAAACTGGGTTGTCATTCCGGGAACACAGTTCATTTGTGCCCTAAAGTGAGGCATATATGCTGAATGAATTACGTCTTGAGAACGAAAGGCAAAATTCACTGATCTGTTAACAGGCAGATGAAATTCCCCTTTCACTATTTTGTCATCATTTACATTCTCGTCATTGGGGTCCAAACCCAAGCCATTAGTACCTCCGATCAATCGATAGTTGAAATTGCCAAGTTTGCCATCGGCTCCACTATACCGTGCAGTCCAATCAAACTGCTTGGCATACAACTCAATCTGAATAGCGTCTTCAGGGGCTGGTTCAAATATTTCATTCCAGGTTTGCAGACCCCAAATAATCACCACAGCCATAGCGATAGAAGGTACAACTGTCCAGATTAATTCAAGCTTGTGGTTTTCGGGATACCAATATGCTTTCCTTGATTTCCTGTAGTAGTATTTAAGCGGAAACAGGAACAGTGGCATAATGGTAATGACAAAAACAATATTGATCATGTCAAAATTAAAAGCCAGTAGCTGATCTATCTCCTCACCATGTATTGATGCTGCTACAGGTAAAAAATAATCCTTATAGTTTATGTAGCACCAGGCATACATTCCAAAAAACAGGAATAGGTAAATCACATAAAACCAAGCCATTGTTTTGTTCTCTCCCTCTGTAACAACAACATCTTTAGAGCCTCCCCCTTTAAGTTTAAGAATTAACTCATACACCCTAAACATTTGTGCCACTACGACAATGCAAAATATGAAGGCAATAAAATACAGCAAGTCAACCATTGGAATGAAATATTTAAATTAAACTATCTTCTTCTGAAAATTACCTAAAAACCAGCTCTTTGTCTACTTAGATTTTATCATGCCAAAATTATATATTAAACTGTAGATTCCAAGCATTTTTATGCTTTTTTTGGGCTCTAGTTATGATTTGGTTTCCTCTATTTATTTGTCGAAGCTGGAATACCACAAGGTACAGTTAGTTAAAAGCAAAAAACTAAAATCAACTTTCAGCAATTATTCAGATGTGGCCTAAAACCAAAATTATCTGAACCAAAGGAAGAAATACAATTGAGCCCAACATTAGCTCCTTGGCAGCTTCCTGAGAGCATTCCTTATACACTTTATAGGCTAAAAAAAGAAAAACTAAACTTGCCAATATTATTACCATCCCAAAATAACCATTGACGATTCCCAAAATTAAAGGCAGCGATGAGAACGGCAAAAGAAAGATCGTTGATAAAAAAATAAATCTTGCATTTTTTTTGGTCTTCTTGCCATCTCCGGGCAAGAGGCAAATGTCCGCCTTTTTATAATCTTCATCCAATATCCAGGCAATGGACCAAAAATGTGGAAATTGCCAGACAAATTGTATGGCAAAAAGCACTAGGCAGGCTATATCAATAGAACCTGCTAAAGCAGTATATCCAATAATAGGTGGCATAGCACCTGGAAATGCTCCAGCTAAAACAGCGAAAGAAGTATGTCTTTTTAGAGGTGTGTAAACAAAGGCATACGCTAAAAGTGAAAATAAGCCAAGTAATGCGGCAATACTATTCATATAAACCGATAAAACCGCCACACCCAAAACACCCAAAACAGCAGTTGCGATTCCGGCTTCCAGAGGAGCAAGCCTCCCAGCTGCTACCGGCCTGTTAGCAGTTCTTGTCATCAACTTGTCTATATCTTTTTCAATTATCTGATTAATCCCATTTGCGGAGCCTGTAATCAAAAAACCACTCAATAACAGAAGTGACATATGTCCCCAATTTATGGGGCCTGACAATGCAAAAAGATAGCCCATTCCGGCAGAAAAGACCACCAACATAGTCAGTCTTAATTTAATGAGCTGCAGATAGTCCTTAATTTTAGCTGCAATTACTGAAGATACTGTTAAAGACTCTGTTTTGGCAATTGTCATATTGTCAATTTCTACTATATCGTCCTAAAATACTCTAAAATACTCCGTGCTTCTTCCTGAGTAACTCCCTGATCGGTCATCTGAACATTATTGTATTCTTTAAGTAATTTTCTGGCTGTTGGGTCCTTTTTGAGCATCTCAGCAGGATTAAGTATCAGGTTCATCACCCATTCAGGTGTTCTTCTTTTAAGAATTCCCGCCTGCGGAGGGCCAATTATTTTAACATCAATTTTATGGCATGCAGTACATGTTTCATTGTAGAATTTTTTTCCTTTTTCCACAAGGTCCATGTCAATTTCACCAAGAACAATGCTCTTTATGGGACCAATGCCAATATTGGTCATTGGGTCTACCTCTTCAATTACTTCCTCTGGCTCGCTGGCACAATAAGAAAGCACCAATCCAGAACACAGAAGTGATAGCAGCCATTCCGTTTTTTTACATTCCATCTATAAATTCTAATCAGAAGAACAACATCATTTTTAAATTATGAAGATGCTATTATTTGGATTACAAATATAAAGTAATTATTCATTCTTACTTTTAATAGCCTGATTTATCAAGTAGGCCTCTCTACTCATTTGTCCAGAAATCGCCTTATTTTCTTCAGCCCTCCTTATAAGATAAGGTATTACCTGTTTTACGGCACCATAAGGCAGATATTTTGAAACATTATATCCTGCTTTTGCCAGACTATACGAAATATGATCACTCATGCCATAAAGCTGTGAAAACTGGATTGCATGGTAATCGTTAGGAATATTCTTTTTAGACATTGCCGAAGCTAAGTGCCTTGAGCTTTCTTCATTATGTGTTGCATTACATATATGCAAAGCATCCAGGTTTTCCATGCAAACATCAATTGCTCTATTAAAAGCTGAATCGGTATCTTCCTTCTTCAAAAACACAATGTCTCTTTCTTTATTACGACTGTCTCTTTTTCTTTCTTTTTCCCAATATGCTCCTCGGACCAGCTTTACACCTAAATAGTATTGGTCTCGTATGGCCATCCCTATTAATTCTTCTAAGAAAGCCAGCCTGTCTTTTCTGTACATCTGCAGGGTAATGTAAACTACCGCCTTTTCTTGATTATACTTCTTCATCATATCAATTGAAATATCATCCAGGGCCTTTTGGATAGTGCTTTCTTCTGCATCAATATAAATATCAATACCATGTTCATGACCTGCATTACAAATTTGGTCAATTCTGCCAATTGCAGAGGAATACTGGTCGGATTCATTTGCAGTCAACTCATCTAAATTAGATTTTTTCATCAAAAGCCCAGAGCTTGCTAAGCCCGTGGGCTTAACAGCCAAGCTCTTCACAAAAGCATTGTCTTTAACAAAATCAATAGCCTTAAGGATTTCTTTTTTAGTTTTATCAAAAAACTTAGTGCTATCCACACTTTCAGCAGAATAATCCAGCGTAGAACAAATCTTATCCTTGCCCAGTTTTTCTATCACTTTAACGCTCTCTTGTAGCGTTTCTCCTCCACAAAAATGTTTAAAAATGGTGTGTTTAATAGCAAAGGATATGGGCAGTCCGATTTTTAGTGCAAGCAGGGTAGCCTTTGATGAAATATTAACAATAAGTGGATTATTCAGAAGCTTAAACACTAGTAGTGAGCTATTAAGTTCTGCTTTAGGTTTATCGGGATATTTAAATTCCAAATCCATCACTTGTTCTTCAATACCTGTAATCTTTAAATCTTTAAACTTTAGGTTTCAAAATTATACATTTATTAAGCTATGCCCACCTTCCCATTCAAATAATCTACATTATAATGAGCTCCGACACATTCCTTTCTCATCATACAAAACTTAATGATAATATAACCAATACAAATTAAATTTCGCAACTCGCACAACTGGGGTGAAACAATTGAATTCTCATATAATTCTTCAGTCTCATCAAAAAGAATCTTTAACCTATCCAATGCGCGTTTTAGACGTATGTCAGACCTGACAATACCAACATAATTACTCATAGTAGCTTTCAATTCTTCCAGGTTATGGGTAATCAACACCAGCTCTGTAGGCTCGGAAGTGCCTTCAGCACTCCATTCAGGCACGTTTTTATTTAGTTTTATCTTTAGGACATCTTGTACAGACCAAAGAAAGCAAGAGTTTGCAAAAACCAACGCTTCCAAGAGCGAATTAGATGCCAAACGATTGGCGCCGTGTAATCCTGTGGAAGCACATTCACCACAAGCATATAAATTCTTTATTGAGGTCCTGCCATGCATGTCTGTTTTTATGCCTCCACAAATATAATGGGCTGCTGGAACTACTGGAATCATCTCCTTTGCAATATCCACCCCAATACTTTTGCACTTTTGGTAGATGCTTGGATATTTTTCCTGGAACATCTCTGAATTAAGATTTGTGCAGTCTAAATAAACAAAATCATCACCCATCTTTTTCATCTCATTATCAACTGCCCGGGCAGCAATGTCTCTAGGGGCCAGAGAGCCTCTTTTGTCATACTTTTCCATAAAGCTTTCCCCCCTTGCAGATCGCAAAATGCCCCCCTCTCCTCTCACTGCTTCTGATATTAGAAAAGACGGACTCTCACCTGGATTATACAATGCTGTAGGATGAAATTGCACAAATTCCATCCCTTCCAATAAGCCTTTCGCCCTGTAGGCCATCGCCATTCCGTCTCCAGTAGCCACTTTTGGATTTGTGGTATTTTTATATGCTTGCCCTGCACCTCCAGCTGCAAGTAATGTAATTTTTGAAAGCACTGTCTCAACCTTATTTGTTGTTAAGTTTAAAGCGTAAAGCCCATAACACTCTACATCTTTAGATTCCTTGTTCAGCATTTTCCCAAAGTGATGTTGCGTAATCAGGTCAATGGCAAAATAGTGGGTGAGAATCTCAATGTTTCCCAGTTTTTCTGCTTCTGCTACCAGTGCAGTTTCTATTGCGAGTCCTGTCAGGTCCTTATGGTGCATCACTCTATTTCTTGAATGTCCTCCTTCCCTCCCAAGTTCATAGTTGCCCGATGGCGTTTTATCAAAACTCATGCCCCAAGATTTCAGATCCTCTACCATGGCCGGGCCTTGACTAATAACCATTTCTACCACTTGGGGGTCACACAAACCTGCTCCTGCATTGATGGTGTCTTCAATATGTTTTTTGAACGTGTCATTCTTAAGGTCTACAACTGCGGCAACACCCCCTTGGGCATATTTTGTATTTGTTTCGCTAGCATCAACTTTAGTGATAATTGTCACCCTTTTATCTGCCTGATTATTAGCAACTTTAATAGCATACGTAAGTCCGGCAATTCCAGAGCCAATAATTAAGAAGTCCGTTTCTCTCATTGGTTTCCTGCTGAAATGTCCAACATTCGCTGGATTGGCAGTAATGCTCTCTTCTGAAGATCTTTCCCCACCTTTATCTCAGGCTGTTCGTGAACCATGCACAAATAAAGCTTCTCCAAAGTGTTAAGCTTCATGTATCCACATTCGCTACAAGCGCAGGAATTGTCTTCCACGCTTGGTGCAGCTATCAATTTCTTGTCCGGACTCTCAATCCTCATCTGATGCAGGATGCCGGCTTCCGTTGCAATAATAAATTCTTTCCTAGTATCTCCTTTAACATAATTGATTAGCGCAGTAGTTGAACCAATGAAATCGGCAATATCTAAAATGTGAGACTCTGATTCCGGATGAGCAATAAAGGCTGCTTCAGGATGTCTTTTATGTAGCTCCAAAATTTTGTCGATTGAAAATGCTTCATGCACCATACATGCACCATTCCATAAAACCATGTCCCTCTTGGTCTCTTTCTGAAGGTATTTGCCCAAATTATAATCTGGGGCAAAAATTATTTTACAGTCTTTCGGTACAGCATTGATAATTTTAACAGCATTGGAGGAGGTGCAGACAATATCACTAAGCGCTTTGATCTCCGCACTACAATTAATATAGCTAATAACCATATGATCAGGATGTGCATTTACAAATTTCTCAAATTTGTCAGGAGGGCAAGAATCTGCCAAGGAGCATCCTGCTTTTAAATCAGGAACAATTACCTTTTTATCCGGATTTATGATCTTAGCCGTTTCACCCATGAAATGAACGCCTGCAAAGACAATAATCTCAGCTTCTGTCTTTGCAGCTTCTTGAGATAGCCCAAGGCTATCGCCAATATAATCTGCAATCTCCTGAAGCTCTTTCACCTGATAATAATGGGCCAATATGACGGCGTTTTTTTTTCTTTTTAACGCATTGATCTCCACCACCAAATCAATTTCTGGATTAATCGGAATATTGAGATATCCCAAGGTTTGAATTTGTTCGCTAATGGTTGCAGGATGACTCACTCTAGAGTAAAATTAAAAACGTTATCTTAATTTCTGACGTTTATACAGAATCTTTGTCAGTAAAACTCAATAGTTGCTTAAGGCTGGGAAACAGGATAAAGCAAAACCCAGCAAAAAGACCAATTCCCGAATAAGCAAAAACTTCGAGCACTGGATTAATAATTGTGGTCGTTTGTTGAAAAGTTTTTTGCTCCTCAATTGTTGCAATCCCTTTCATTATTCCACCAATAACCAAAAGTGAAAAGAAAATCAGAAAGAAAATATTCGAAATCCAAAACCCTTTACCTATCCATCCATTTGGAGAAATTTGCTTTTTCTTCTCAACCATATAACAAATTGAAGCAATTAATATCATTGAATTAATTCCTATCGTACTTCCCATTGCATGGGCCACTGTAATGTGGGTTCCATGGGTATAAACCTGAATCGCAGGAATTGATATGAGTATTGCTAATATTAAATTAATAAGGATCCAGATATCAGCTGCCATCAGAAACCTAAATGGCATGATGTGAAAGCGTTTAGAGCTATTGATAAAAGAGCCTCTAAATTCCCAGATTATTTTAGCTAAAATAATAAGTTCCGTCATGCTTATTGCATATCCCATATGGCGAATCCAGCCTGCTGAAGGCACCATGTATAAATGGTGTGCCCATCCAAACATTAAATTGGTTAGCCCCAGAAAATATAATAAGAAGGACTGTTTTGAAAAAGCCATTGAAGGCTTCTCGTCTCTATTCTCAGACTCATCAAAACGTTGGCTCATTTTATCCATCAAAAATATCGCAGTACCATAAATCAGCATATTCCATGAACCCACTATTTCTCCATACGATTTCCATTGGACGGTCATGTCTCTTACTATACTGTCCCTAAAAAACGGCAACAGCCAGAGATACGATTCAACAAAAGAAAATAGAAAGAAAATAATCCCTGTACCCCACATCCAGTAATAAACTGGCCACTTCCCTGGAGATTGAGATATCGTTTTAATATAATTAATTCCAAAAATTACCCAGGAAACAACAATTGGGATTGCTAGAATAGGATGAAAGGCCCAATATTCCCTGCCTCCAAATATCCCCATGAAATAGCTTGCAACAATTAAAAGACCTGTAACTAAAAATATCCATAAGTGAATGTTTGCTAGCTTTTTTGAAAAAAGAGGCAATCCACACCTTGAAGGCAAATAATGGTATATCCCTCCAATTGAAGCCAAATACAACCACGAAACGACTAAAGAAACGTGAAGAGGCCTTGTCTTTTGGAAGGAAAATATTTGGTTTAGCTCTGGAAACACATATTGCAAACCACCAAAACAGCCAAAAAACATTCCTGTCAGCAATGCAACCACACCTAAAATCATAAAACTAATACCCGCATCCTTTTTCATAATCTCTTTTAAATCAATAATGCTTTACATCAACAGTTCCAAGGGTGCTAAATTTAAATTCCCGCACGGGCGATGTGCCTGACTTATCAATATAAGCTAGAAAAGCCATCAAATTATTTATCTCTTCGTCTGAAAGCCCCATGTTTGGCATTTTTTGAGATCCATTTCTAAGCCAGATTTCAGCACGTTGCGGACCTCCTTCAGCTGACATACAATTAGTTAAATCAGGTCCCATATAACCACCTAAACCAAAAATCTGATGGCAAGAAGTGCAATTGTAATCTTGAAACAAGAGCTTTCCAGCTTTTACCTCTTCGGTAATCAGTTCCGCTCCTTTGGAAACATTCTCATCTTCTAAATAAACTGATAGGGAGCACAAAAAGAATATCGTGCACAATACACTAAAAATTATTCTTTTTGAGCTTAGTTTCATCATTTAGTATTCGCACTATAAAAAAGAGAAGGAATCTATAGGCTATTCATAGCCTATAATTTTTCCGAGGTCAAAGCTAATATGTTTTCTTTAATCAAAAAATATTATGCCTTTAAACCAAGGCCATAAAACACTAATTATTATATTCTCTTAGCAATGCTAATATCAAAATTATATAGGAAGTTCGGCTTCCGCAATTCTGCTTAGTTTCCTTATGTCCAGCAGAACAAGCAGGTTGTTTTTATATTTAATTAACCCCATGGATTCAAACAATACAAGTAGCTTATATAAATTGCCAAGAGTAGTGCCTGCAATTGAAACTAAATCAACAGGCTTTACTTTTGTCTTTACTTGTTTCTGACCATCAATCCCAAAAAAATTATAAAGCAACAATAGCGATTCTGCTAATCGTTGACTTGCCGTTTTTTGAGCCAAGCTTACTATCCGCGTTCTTGTATAAATAAGATCTTTTGTTAATTGATCTATTACTCCATTATAACATGTGATGTTTGAATTTATCAAATTGGCAATAAGTTCATTAGGTATTACATAAACCTTTGCAGGAACAACACAGATAGCAGATTTCTTATATTTCTGTTCTCTGAAAAGGCCTTCCATTCCAACAAGCGTTTTCTTGCCAACAAATCGAATTACCACTTCTTTACTGGCCTCCACTTCCCAGATAATTTTAATGCTGCCTGATTCTATTAAATAAACATTTTGAGGCCATTCCCCTTTGCAAAATAAGATCTGTCCTTCAACAAGTCCGAGATACATTGCCCCTTTCAATATGCGCTCCATCTCTCTTTTTGTACAGGCGCTAAAGATTGGATCAGCCCCTATCAACTTAAAGAAGTTCTGCCTAAGTGTTTTATCTTTTGATAGGTTTAGCAAGGTCATCTTAACAGGCCAAATTCCGGATTATTATTTCTGTTGCACCTGCATTTTGTTTAATATAGGTTTTACATATCTCTGAAGCAATTTTTATTACAAAGGGTTCTGAAAAGAAAAAGCTCATTCTTTTTTTAAATGTATCAGCATCTGAAATAGCAAACGCTCCACCCAATTCAATTAATTCTATTGCTTCGTGAAATTTTTCAAATTCAGGTCCAATAACAATAGGCATTCCAAATGTAGCCGGCTCTAGAATATTGTGTAACGCGCCTTTAAAAGCTCCACCGACATATGCAATGTCACCGTACTGGTAAATCGCAGATAACAAACCAATATTGTCAATAATTAAAACCTTTGCGCCTTGTATATCAACATCACCAATTTCAGAATAAAGGATGTTTTTGACTTTTAGCATAGATTGAATCTTTCGAATATGCCCTTTATCAATTTCATGAGGAGCAATAATAATCTTTACCTGATCATTGCACTCATTAATATATGGAATAATTCTTCTCTCATCGTCCAACCATGTGCTTCCAGCCACTAATAGCTTATTTTCACCTTTAAACACAGAAATCCCCTCTACCTCCGTCCTTTTTATTTTAGATTCCATAACCCTGTCAAAACGAGTGTCTCCTGCATAAACTCCTGATTCAATGCCTATTGACTTTAATAGCTCAATAGATTTGTCGTTTTGAACAAAAATTTTACTGTGGTTTTTGAGAGTCTTTCTAAAGAAACCTCCATATGCCTTGAAAAACAATTGTTTTTTATGAAATCTTGCAGAAACAAGATAACTTGGAATCGAACGGAAACTTAAGGCCGAAAGATAATGGTGCCAGTATTCATACTTTACAAAAATGGCCATCTTAGGATTTACAATATCCAAAAATTTGGCAGCACTTCTTCTTGAGTCAGGAGGCAAATAATACACGTATTCCGCACCAGAATAATTCTTTCTTACTTCATATCCAGAGGGGGAGAAAAAAGTAATCAAAACCTTCAGGCTAGCATCTTGCTCTTTTAACTTTTCAAATATTGGCCTCCCCTGTTCAAACTCTCCCAATGAAGCACAATGAACCCATACTATATTTTCGTTCTGCTTAACTTCTGAGGCAATCTGTTTTAACAGGCCCTTTCTTCCTTTAACCCATCTGGATGCTTTGTCGTTAAAAACTGCATATATCCTTATTCCCAGATGATAAATGCATAGTACTGCATTGTATACGACAATCATATTTTAGTTATAATAAAATTCATTAGGCACTTTTTTATATAGGGGCAGAACCCAGCCAAACCTGAACCCTGTTAATAAATCAAGTCTGGATTCTTTATCTTCACTCATCATATCATAATTATATCCACGCCGGTTTTTGGTCCAAGCCTGACATGTTTCAACACCAAAATAAAAATTGATCATTCTGGTATTTCCAAGATACAAGTAACCAATAAATTCTGAAACAGCTATTCCATTCGAAAGCCTATCATAGCCCTTAGCATATTCTTCCTGTAGTTGAGGCACTTCGCTTTTTATATGTATTCTATGCTGTAAAACACCAAATCCTATCCAGTAAAATATTCCCGAATTCATATTTGGACCCAACTTAACTTTTCCTAATAATGGGCTAATTTTCCCAAAGACCCCTTTTAGGGTATAGCCTCTTTCAAATAAATATATTTCTGTTGGCATTCCATCAGAATTAATAATGAAACCATCCTGGGTATTTAAATTGTTCAGTATTTGCCATTCTTTAACATCTTTGCCAAATATATATTCATAGTTAATCCCATAGAACCAATTTTTTCTTGTTTTAAAAGCAAAAGCTCCTCCAACAGTTCCATTTATTCCAAACCTATTAACCAAGTCTCCTCCAGGGAAATTTACAGAGAAGGATGTGGAAACAATAGTTGTAAAAACAATGGAGTCCTTTGGATTCACCTGAGCAGAAACTAGATCAGCCCATATCCAAAAAATAAATATACCAGGCAGAAAATACTTATTCATAAACACTTAATAATCACTAGCGGCGATTTGTTATGGATTGAAATCGTGGCCATAAAATTATAGAAAATTGGCTACTTTCGTGCTTTTCTTTATTAAACTAACTAGAAGGTAAAACATTGTGCCGAAGAACACATCAAGATATGGGCAAAATACAAATGGTTGACCTCGTCAGCCAATACAAAAACATCCAGGAAGAAGTTGACAATGCAATCCTAAATGTAGTAGGTTCGGCAGCTTATATTAGAGGCTCAGAGGTTAAAGGCCTGGAAGAGGAGCTCGCAGCATATCTTGGCATAAAACACGTTATAACTTGTGGAAATGGCACCGATGCCTTACAAATTTCTTTGATGGCCTTGGGTTTAAAACCAGGAGATGAAGTAATCAGTGCAAGTTTTACATTCATTGCAACTGTAGAAGTAATTGCGCTACTTGGCTTAAAGCCAGTAATGGTTGATGTGGATCCAAGTACCTTTAATATTGACCCAAAAGCAATTGAAAACGCAATTACAGATAAAACTAAAGCGATTATTCCGGTACATCTGTTTGGCCAATGTGGAAACATGGATGCTATCATGGAGGTAGCTAAAAAGCATGACCTCTATGTAATTGAAGACACCGCTCAGGCAATAAGTGCAGCATACACCAACAATAATGGAGAAACAAAAAAGGCGGGGACCATTGGCCATATTGGATGTACGTCTTTTTTTCCTTCGAAAAACCTCGGTTGTTATGGAGATGGCGGAGCAATATTTACAGAGGATGATGAAATTGCAGAGATGCTCAGGATGGTTGCTAACCATGGGATGAAAAAGAGATATTATCATGAAGTAATCGGAGTAAATTCAAGGTTAGATAATCTCCAGGCAGCTGTGCTCAGAATAAAATTAAGACTCCTTGATAATTATAAGGGTGCTAGAAATGCTGTGGCAGACTTTTATGACAATGCTTTTATTAATATGGAACAACTTAGTATTCCGGAGCGCAACCCCCAATCCTCCCATGCCTTTCATCAATATACATTAAAATGTAATGGGATTGATAGAGATGGCTTAAAAGATCATCTTGCAGCAAGGGATATTCCGTCAATGGTTTATTACCCAGTGCCTCTTCACATGCAGGATGCTTTTATTAACAACCCTTCTTTTAAACAAACCTCTCTGCCCATAACAGAAGATCTCGCAAAAAAAGTTATTTCACTGCCTATTCATACCGAAATGAAAGAAGAGCAGTTGATATTGATTACAGAAACTGTAAAGGAATACATTAATTCTATTTCATGAAAATTGCTGTTATTGGAACCGGGTATGTTGGCTTGGTCACGGGAACTTGTTTTGCAGAAACAGGAAATGAGGTTATCTGTGTTGACATAGATGCTGATAAAATAAAACTATTAAATGATGGCAAGGTTCCGATATACGAACCACAGCTCGACCTAATATTTGAAAGAAACCTAAAACAGGGGCGCTTACGTTTTACCACAGACCTTGACGGAGGTATTGCAGAAGCTCAGGTAATCTTTCTTGCCCTGCCTACACCACCTGGGGAAGATGGTTCTGCAGACCTTTCTTATGTCCTTGGTGTAGCAAAACAATTAGGGGGATTGATCAAAGATTATAAAGTAGTCGTAGATAAAAGCACTGTTCCGGTAGGAACTGCAGAAAAGGTTGCTGAAGTGATCAAATTAAATGGCTGTAAAGAATTTGATGTTGTTTCGAATCCCGAGTTTTTAAAAGAAGGGTTCGCAGTGAGTGATTTTATGAAACCAGAGAGGGTTGTCATTGGCACAACATCAGAGAAAGCAAAACGAATCATGAATGATTTATATCGTCCCTTTGTCCGACAAGGCAATCCCATATACTTTATGGATGAAAGGTCTGCAGAATTAACAAAATATGCGGCAAACTCTTTCCTCGCTACCAAGATCAGCTTTATGAATGAGATCGCCAACTTATGTGAGAAAACTGGTGCCGATGTGGATGCTGTACGAATAGGGATTGGCTCCGATTCAAGGATTGGCAAGCGATTTTTATTCCCTGGAATCGGTTACGGAGGCAGTTGTTTCCCTAAAGATGTTAAAGCATTGGCCAATATTGGTCGTGAATCTGGATATACTCTTGATATATTAGACGCTGTAATGAGGGTCAATGAACACCAAAAATTGATTATACCTGGAAAAATAAAAGACTATTATAGCAATAAACTAGATGGCCTGGTCTTTGGTATATGGGGGCTTGCATTCAAGCCAGATACAGATGATATGAGAGAGGCACCATCTATCTCTATTATTAATGCCCTAATAGACCAAGGGGCTTCAATACGGGCATTTGACCCAGCAGCAATGGGGAATGCAAAACAATTTTTTGGGGACAAAATAACATATACAAAAAACCAATATGAAGCAGTGGAACAAGTTGATGCATTAATAATTAATACGGAGTGGTCCGTCTTCAGAACACCTGATTTTTCAAAACTAAAAACCTTGATGAAAAGCAAGGTCATCTTTGATGGCAGAAATTTATTTGATCTGAATCGTATAAAAGAGCATGGCTTTTATTATAATAGCATTGGCAGAGAAACAATATCGCAAAATTGAATAGATGAAGAAAATATTAATTACGGGCGCTGGTGGATTTCTCGGTTCACATTTGTGTGATCGTTTCCTGGATAAAGGTTTTCATGTAATTGGAATGGACAACCTGGTAACAGGAAGCCTTTTGAACATAGAGCACATGATGGAAAATCCCAATTTTGATTTTTACCATTATGATGTTACAAAGTTTATTCATGTTCCTGGGGAACTGGACTATATTTTACACTTTGCCTCTCCTGCGAGCCCTATTGATTATTTAAAAATCCCTATTCAAACCTTAAAGGTTGGTTCCTTGGGAACCCATAATCTTTTGGGATTGGCAAAAGCAAAGAGTGCAAGAATTTTGGTTGCTTCAACATCTGAGGTATATGGAGACCCCCTAGAACACCCACAAACTGAGGAATATTGGGGAAACGTGAACCCGGTTGGACCAAGGGGTGTTTATGATGAAGCTAAAAGATTCCAGGAGGCCATAACTATGGCCTATCACAATTATCATGGGCTGGAGACCAGGATAGCTCGAATATTCAACACGTATGGCCCAAGAATGCGATTAAAGGATGGAAGGGCCCTTCCATCCTTTTTCACTCAAGCACTTTGTAATGAGGACATAACCATATTTGGGGACGGCTCTCAAACAAGATCTTTTTGCCATGTAGATGATTTAGTGGATGGTATTTACAGATTACTGATGAGCGATTATCACTTACCCATTAATATTGGGAATCCTGATGAAATTTCAATAAAGGAATTTGCTAAGGAAATCCTGAACCTATGTGAGTCAAAATCTAAGTTAACCTTTTGTGAACCTCCTGAAAATGATCCAATTCAAAGGCGGCCTGATATTTCAAAAGCAAAAGAGATTTTAGGCTGGGAACCGAAGATCACTCGTGCACAAGGACTACAAAAGACGTTGGTATATTTTAAGGAGAAAATTAAAAACATAACCAAATAAAAATGGATTATTTTACACACGAAACTGCCATTATTGATGATGGCTGCAAAATTGGCAAGGGAACAAAGATTTGGCATTTTTCACACATCATGCCTGATTGTGTTCTAGGAGAGAATTGTAATGTTGGCCAAAACGTTGTTGTTTCTCCAGGGGTAATATTAGGAAGCAATGTAAAGGTGCAAAACAATGTTTCTCTTTATACTGGTGTAATCTGCGAAGATGATGTGTTTCTTGGTCCTTCAATGGTTTTTACAAACGTCACCAATCCAAGAAGTGCGATTGTAAGAAGGGGTCAATATGAAAAAACAGTTGTTGGTAAAGGGGCCAGCATAGGTGCAAATGCAACCATAGTTTGTGGCCATGATATTGGGGCCTATGCATTCATTGGAGCAGGTGCCGTTGTTACAAAAACAGTTCCACCCTATGCTTTGGTAGTAGGTAATCCTGCTAAACAGATAGGCTGGATAAGTGAATATGGACACAGGCTTGAATTTGATGCTGATGGTTTTGCAGTTTGTTCTGAAAGTAGCGAGATGTACGAGCTAAAAGAAAGGGTTGTTAGTAAAAGAAGCTAGCTCTTTACATATTAACCTGTTTTGGTTTACCAGCAACAAAATCCTTTAAATAAAAGGGCTCAAAATAAGCCAGGTCTTCAAATTTGTTCTTCTTAAACGCTATTTCTGCCATTGACACCATGCTCGTTGCAGATATTGAACCTGCAGTTTCAAAACTTGCATTTTTGTGCCCTTCCAACAATGACCTGCACTTGTCTGCCCCTTCTCCAATAAAAACCATCTTATTGGTTTTCAATTGTTCTGAGAAGGAATTTTCTCCAATTATTTCCGCAGAAGTTTGTTGAAGAACATTTAGAGCACAGTCATAGATAGCAGCATAAACTTCCATTCTGCGAGCGTCTATCATTGGGCAAAGCAAAGTATTTGTTGCATCATTATTTTCCAAATATCCTTGTGCCAATGACTCTAGCGAATTGATCGCAATTAAAGGAATGTCAAGCGCATAGCACAAGCCTTTTGCTGTAGATACGCCAATTCTCAATCCAGTATAAGAGCCTGGGCCTTTGCTTACAGCAATGGCATCCAGATCTTTTGCAGAAAGTCCTTCTTCTGATAATATTTGTTCTATAAAAATCGTGATGCTAGATGCGTGTGAACGATCAACTTTTGTTTCTTTGAAAGAAATCAAAGTGCCATTTTTTCCCAACGCAACAGAACACACCCTGGTTGCAGTTTCTATATTTAAAATCAGTCCCAAAAAGTTCTATATAAATTACTGCCAAGAGGGTTTAATCTTCAGATGAAGAATACAATTCATCTTTTGTTACTTTCTCAACCCTGGCACCATCCTTTAGCTTTTTTGAGATCGCAGAATAGGGCCCAATTATTATATTCAAACTATCTCCTAATCCCTTTTTAATCTCCATAAAATCATTGTCCTGAATACCAATCTCCACCCAACGCAAAGATGACTTACCATCTTTATAAACAAAGACACACTCCTCTTTTTTTCCTGCTTTTTTGGATTTAGAGGCATCCTGGGTTGCCCCAGAATCTCCATCAGTCTCTGCTGATTTTTCTTTTTTTTTCGTTTCATCTGGTACGGCTGCTGTATCTTCTCTTATGGTAACCGCCTGAATAGGAACAGCATAAACATAATCTGCTATTTCAGTCCTTATTTCAACCGTTGCTGACATTCCAGGCCTAAATGGCAATATACCTGGATTGACAGAATCAATAAGATCCTCATATGAATCTTGTAATATCCTGATCTTTACAGTAAAGTTTGTAACCTGATCTGATCCAACACCTTCAGTATTGGCAGAATTTGCCACTTCAGTAACAATCCCCATGAACTCTCTATCCAGGTAAGCGTCAACTTCAATTTCTGTAGTATCTCCTTTGTTCACTCTTACAATATCATTCTCATTTACTTCAACAGAAACCTCCATCTCGTTAAGATTTGCCAGTCTCATCATTTCTGTTCCCGCCATTTGGGAGGTACCTACCACTCGCTCGCCCTTTTCTATTGCAAGCATATACACAATCCCTGTTACGGGAGCATATATCATCGTTTTGGACAGATTGTCCCTCGCCTCTTTCAATGAAGCAGCGGCGCTTTCAATATTGTATTGGGAAGCTATCATCGTTTGTTCCGCAACATCCAGGTTAGCTGAAATCCCTTCAAATTCAGCATCAGAAATAACTCCTTCTTCCCACAATTTCTTGTTTCGCTTAAAAGTAGCTTCTGCTTCAATAAATCGAGCCTTGGAGTTGGCAAGATTTGCCTTTGCAGTATTTAATGAGGCCGTAACTCTATCTACATTTGATAAATAAATGTCCGGATTGACCTTTGCCAGCAGATCTCCTTTCTGAACCTTGTCACCCTCTTTAACCAGCAAGTCTGTTATCTCTCCTGAAACATCAGGGCTTATCTTGACCTCCACTTCAGGTTGAATTTTTCCATTTGCCGCTACCGTTTCTATGATCTGTCGCCGCTCTACCATCTCTGTAATAACCTGAATCATATCAGATTTGCCAAACCATTCCAGCTTCTTGCCAACAATTGCCAAAATAATGAGGGCAACAACAATAATTACAAGAATCTTAAATGTTTTATTCATAAGGATGTTCTTTAAGCATTAGCAAAGATAAAAACCTGATCGTTTATTAAAAATCATTAAAATGCTAACGAATTGCCCTGGTAAAATTCAAGGATTTTCGTTTTATATACATAATCGTATTTTGCCTGCAAAGCATCTGATTCTGCTTTACTTAGCTTGTTTTTTGAATCATTGAATTCAATAGCCGTTACCATTCCAACATCAAATTTTTGCTTTACATGTTTAAAGGCTTCTTCCAAAGCGGCAACCGTACGTATATAAGCCCGGTATTTATCCAGGGCAGCAACCGCTTGCATATAGGCCCTTTGAATGTCTTCTTTCAGCTTATTCTTCTCCAACTGCAGGCTATATTCAGCATTTTTTAATGAAATAATGGCCTGGTTAATCCCTGTTTTGGTTTGCAGGCGGTTAAAGATGGGAATGGAAAGATTAAAACCAATGTTCTTGTTCACGTTATCACTTATTTGATCACCAAAGGGGGTCGTTTCAGAGACATAAGAAGTATAGGGCATCAGCACATCATCTCCAGTGCTTGTATATCCCAATGGGACATAGGTGGTCGTTTGGTCTATGATCCTGCTTCTGGCATCAGAATAGCCGGTACCATAAGAACCTCCAAAGGTAAGCGTAGGAAACATCCACCCCTTAGCAACGGCCAGGCCCTTCTCCTTACTGATCAACTGATGGTTGGCTGCTTTTATTTGTGGCAAGACCGCAAGAGCTGCATCATATACCTGGCCTGAAGTACTCAAAACCTTGGAGTTTTGGCTTATTTCAATTTCCGGAATTGCTATATCAAATTGGCTGGAGGGCTCTAGGTCAAGAAGCTGCTGCAGCGTAAGCAATGAAAGTTTAAGGTTATTCCTGCTTTCTAAATGCTGGAGCTCATCAAGTGAATACTGGGCTTCAATTTCCAGAAGATCGCCTTTAGGGAGGCTTCCTGCTTTTACTAATTTTTGTGTTCTCTCCACCTGGCCTTTGGTTATCTCAACCTGTCTCATGGTAATATCTTCCAGTTCCATATTAAAAAGAACCTGCAGATAATTTCCTGCAATAGCCAGGGAAATATCATTTGCTGATTTATCAGAATTGTATTGGGAGACCAGAAGGTCTTGTTCATTTTTCTTTATCGTATAATAATTCCTCATCCCTGAGAATAAGGTAACATTTCCACTAACCGAAAAGCTATTGGAAAGCACACGATCACTTACAAAGTCGTTGGTAAAAGGGTCCACCGTACGGCCAAAATTATAGCTGTGTGAGGCGTGGGCATTTACATTAGGTAGCAGGGCAGCTTTTGATTGTTTTAAATTATATTCTGCAACATTAACCCCAAGCTTGCCCTGTTTTATTTGAATGTTGTTCGCCAGAGCATGGTCAACACATTGCTTCAGCGTCCAAACCTTTTCCTCCTGGGCCTTGGCATCAAAGGCAAAATAAGGGAGGGCAAATAAAAAGAGTATTGCTATGTAGCTTTTTTTGATCAAAATAGATTCTTTTTGCTTTTGGCTTCTATGGAACGAGGGATCTCTTTATTTATTTGCTCGAAATGGCCTTTGAAAAAGGAGACTACAATACTTGTGCTTTTTCCAGCTTCTTATCATGTTGTTTCAATTTAGGCTGGACCAAATATACAAAATTCCCTATCTTACATTATTTACGGATTTGCTTTAGCATCATAACAGGAACCAACCTGTTAAAACAATTTGATCATGAATTTGTTTTTTAATGTTCAATGCTGTAATTTCCTGCTTTTATTTTTTCTATGAAAAAGAATCTGTTACTGTTGGGCATATTCCTCTTTATGTTCCATCAATGGGGCATCTCTGATCATGCTATTGAAGATGCTAGCTCCCAGGAGGTTAAAAGCGATTTCCATTTTACTGAGAACAAAGGGCAATTGGATCAAAAAGTACAATTCCACACTAAATTACATATAGGTGATATTTATTTTGAAAAAACCGCCTTTACCTTTGATCTATATTCTGCTGAAGATTTAGATAAAGCGCATGAGTTTAGACACAGCGGAAGAGACAGAAAAAGGGGAACAGAGGCGCCCATTATACTGAGAAAAGGGGTTTATCAAATGCAATTTATTGGTGCTAATGCCAACCCACACCTATTCCCTGAAGAACAAAAAGAAGGGCTGAAAAACTATTTTATTGGTAAGGACCAGTCCAAATGGGCTTCTAGTGTTAAAAGCTATACGTGTTTAAATTACAGAAACCTATATGACAAGATAGATGCCAAAATACATACCAAAAACAATCACTTGAAATATGACTTTATCGTTAAACCAGGCGGAGACCCAGCAAAGATCAAAATAAATTACAAGGGGGTAGAAAGCTTGCAAGTTAAAGAGGGGGCCTTAGAGATTTGGCTATCCGGCATATTAGTAAAAGAACTTAAGCCAATTGCTTATCAAAACATCAATGGAAGAAAAACTGCAATTCCCTGTGAGTTTGTTGTCCAAGGAACAGCCGTTTCTTTCAGGCTGCCACATGGTTATGATACATTTAAAGAACTGGTTATTGATCCAACCTGGGTATTTGCAACATTAACTGGCTCTACAGCAGACAATTGGGGTTTTACCGCCACTTATGATATAGGAGGCAATTTTTATGGTGGGGGAATTGCAGATGGCAGTGGCTATCCTACTACAACAGGTGCCTATAATGTAAATTTTGGAGGTGAGTGGGATGCTGTTATTACCAAATTCAACCCTTTGGGAACTGGCTTAGTCTATTCTACCTACCTGGGAGGAGATGAGGCTGATCAGCCTCACAGTTTGGTTACAGATGTGGCAGGGAATTTAGTTGTTTTAGGTGTAACTTCTTCTGACAATTTCCCAACAACAACAGGGGCTTATAATGAAAATTTTAACCTGGGAGATTATCTTGTTGAAGATGGAATTACGTACGGGAATGGGACAGATATTTTTGTAGCAAAATTAGATGCCAATGGAGCCACATTATTGGGCTCTACCTATATTGGAGGCTCAGCCAATGATGGATTTTCATTGAACCCCAATCTAAAATTCAATTATGCTGACCATGCCAGGGGAGAAGTTGTTTTAGATGCAAATAACACTATTTATATAACATCCTCTACCAGGTCAACTAATTTCCCTGCTCCGGTTGGAAGCCACCAACAAAGCTTGGGTGGCAATTATGATGGTATTGTTTCAAGTTTTTCAGCAGATTTAACAACCCTTAATTGGTCAACCTATTTGGGGGGCAATCAGGGCGATGCAGGATATTCCATTAGAATTAGTGAGGCCAATAATCTGGTTGCTGTTTGTGGTGGCACAAATAGTAACAACATTGGAGCAACATCTGGAGCTCTTAATGAAACAAAAAGTGGTGGCGTAGATGGATATGTTGCTACTTTTAATAAATCTACTGGCACATTAAATGCATTAACCTATTTAGGAACCAGTGCTTATGATCAAGCTTACATTTTAGAAATAGATTCAGATAATGACATCTATGTAACTGGTCAAACAAAAGGAGCTTATCCAGTTGTAGGAACCGGCGTTTATAACAACCCTAATAGCACGCAATTTGTTCATAAAATGGATAATGCTCTAACCACTACAGCCTTTAGCACTGTTTTTGGTTCTGGCAGCAGTACCGTTAATCTCTCTATCACCGCTTTTTTAGTTGATAAATGTGAAAACATATATGTTGCTGGTTGGGGTGGGCTCGTAAATAATGAGGGTACTACTAACGGAATGCCTCTTACTGGAAATGCCATTCAATTAACTACAGATGGAAGCGATTTTTATTTTATCGTTTTAGACAGGGATGCTCAGAATTTGCTTTATGGCACTTACTTTGGTTCAAATGGTGCAGGTGAACATGTTGATGGTGGCACTTCTAGATTTGACAAGCAGGGGACCATTTACCAAGGCGTTTGTGCCGGATGTGGTGGCTTAGGGTTTCCTACTTCTACTGGAGCATATAGCTCCACGAACGGTTCCTCTAATTGCAATTATGGCGGCATTAAAATTAGCTTGGATTTTCAAGGGGTTATTGCAAATGCTGATAATCCAGGAGATATCACCTTATGTTCGAGTCCTTATATCGTAAATCTATCAGCAGGACTAGATCCGCCTCCTAACGCTTTCTGGGATTTTGGAGACGGAGGCACCTCGACTGACATTAACCCAAGTCATACCTATGCCGATACGGGAACGTACCAGATCATGTATGTCGCTATTGATTCAAGCTCCTGTAATATTGCCGACACCGCTTATTTTGCAATCACTTTAATTGCTGCCGAACAATTCAGCGCGGAAATTAACATCCCTCCTTTTGATCCATGTGATTCTGGGATATGGGTGACAACAACATTATCTATGACGACACCGCCTTCACCTATTTTTATACAGACACCGGTACCTATATAATTACCATGACTGCTTATGATACTGTTTGCAATAACGTCGGCAGTGTTTCTGATACTGTCGTTTTTATTGCTGATTCCACTTCAGCGGATGCTGATGTTCCTGATAACGTGTTCATGTGCGATCCGCCATTTGAAGTGGATTTTAGTACCACGAGCTCTCCTCCGCCCCCATATGTCATCTGGGATTTCGGTGATGGGATTGGCACATCTACCTTGCCTGATGTAACCTATACCTATGCAGACACGGGAACCTATGAGGTAACATATATTGCGATTGACTCGAGCAAATGCGACATTGATGATACTGCTTATTTTACCGTCCAATTTGAGGTAGCAGAGGAATTCAATGCCACCTTTGACATCCCTGTTCTTCCACCCTGCAGAACAACGGACAGTCTATGGGTTCAGCTGGATTTTACAGGGAGTGGTGCTGATTCAATAATTTGGGACATGGGAGATGACAGCATTTATTATAACGACACCATTGTTAATCATGTATATACACAGCCTGGGTATTATTTAATTAGCATGACCGCTTATGACTTGAAGTGTAATAATAATGGGACCATTTACCAATCTGTGGAAATTTCCAAAAGAGGTCAAGATTTCTTTCTCCCCAATGCCTTTACGCCAAATGGGGATGGAAACAATGACTCCCTGTTTGTAAGAGGCCCTGGTATCTCTGAAATTAATTTATCTATTTATAACAGGTGGGGTGAGCTCGTTTTTGAAACAAAAAACAAATCCGAAGGATGGGATGGATCGTTCAACGAGAAAGAGGCAGATCCAGGGGTGTTTGTTTATTATCTATTTGTGCGGTACTGTGATGGTGAAGAATTATTTAAAAAGGGTAATGTGACCTTGATAAAATAAACAAGCATGATCCAAAAACACAACCGTATTGTATCATTGAACTTGCCCCAGATGAAAGTGCTGTTTGCATTATGGTTCTTTGTGCTGTATTTGTTTTCTTCTGCCTGTGTTGCACAGGACATCCATTTTTCGCAATTTAATGCATCCCCATTAAATATTAATCCGGCTTTTACAGGGAGCTTTGATGGAGATTATCGGTTTATGGGAAACTACCGTAGCCAGTGGTCTTCCGTTACCATTCCATATAAAACAATCAGCTTGGGTGCGGATGCCCATAATTTTCTTCAAAATGAAAATGTTGGGGCTGGGGTTTTGATTAATAATGATAAAACTGGGGATTCTCAATTGAAGACCTTTCATTTCATGTTATCAGGATCTTATAAAAAATCATTGGACGAAGACCTCAAGCATCAGCTTATAGGGGGGCTTCAATTAGGTATCGCACAAAAACACATCGATTATGATGACCTGCAGTTTGACAGCCAATATGATGGCTATTTATTTAACTCAGCAGCATCTAATAATGAATCATTTAAAAATGAGGGACAGCTATATCCTATCATCAACTTAGGGGCTTTATGGCAATATCAGAACGAAAGAACTAAGGCAAACTTTGGCTTGAGCTTATACAATGTAAACAGCCCCAAGCAGTCTTTTTTTAATAAGGCTCAAATCAAATTGGATAGGCGGTTAAATATACATGGAGGAGGGCAGGTCCCTCTAAGCAAAAAGGTTGAATTGTTACCAAGCCTATTATACATGAAGCAGGGATCATTTTCCGAATTTATGATCGGCACTTTTGGTAAGCTTATTCTAACCAATGACGCATACCATTATCAGGCAATATACTTAGGTACCTGGTTGCGGACAGGAGATGCTGGATGCTTGGTTGCTGCCATGGACTACGACAATATTAATGTTGGCTTCAGTTACGACCTGAATTACTCAGACCTTCGTGAGGCAAGCAGCAGAAAAGGTGGGTTTGAAATTTCTTTTAGGTATATAATTAAGGATAAACCGATTGGAAGGGTTAAATACACCATTTGTCCTGATTATATCTAAACAAAATTAGACACATGAAGATAATTCGTTTGATGACTGGTCTAGTGTTCTTAATCTGCTTAGGTTCAATAAACAGCTATGCTCAAGGTCTTCAAAAACCCAAAGCACCATCGCTAAACAACTATTCTACATTTGTTTTATTTGGTGATGAAGCTTACGAGGAGAGGGATTATTATGGCGCGTATGTTTATTTCGGGAAAGCATTGAAAGCTGATTCGACAAGCCTGGATTTGCGTTATAAATACGCTTCGTCCCTGAGGCAATACAATGCCTATAATAAGGCCCTAAAGGGCTACCAGGATCTATACAACATTGATAAAGGACAAGAGTTTCCAGAAAGCTTGTACTGGTTGGCAACGATGCAAAAGAGTAATGGCCAGTACGATGAAGCAAGAAAAAGTTATATGGATTTTGCGAGTGCTTCAGAAGCAAAAGGCGGCTTTTTGCATGAGAAAGCAAAACATGAAGTAAAGTCTTGTGAATATGCTATGGAAATGAACAAAGACCAGGCAAGTGTTGAGATTTCCAATTTGGGCAATCAGGTTAATTCGTCAAGTTCTGAGTTTAGCCCTATATTGGCGAATGACTCAGTTTTGTATTTTTCATCATTACGCCCAAAATATAGGGACAGCAGGAAAACCATTACTGATGTAGGCAGCATAATAAAAATTTATAAAGCCGAAAAAACCAACTATGGTGTTTGGAAAATGATTGGAGCCTTGGATACAACGATAAACCAAAGCATCCGGCATTCAGCTAATGGAAGCCTGAGTCCTGATAAAAAACGCTTGTATTTCACGCGTTGTTCAGAGGACAACGTATGTATAATTTATGTTTCTAGCCTTATGGATGGAATTTGGGAAAAGCCAGTAAAACTAAACAGTGACATTAATCAGGAAGGATCTACTGCAACCCAACCTATGGTAGCTATGGTACATGGCGAAGAGGTCTTATTCTTTGTGTCTGACAGGAAAAGAGGTGAAGGCAAACTAGACATTTGGTATTCAATATTGTCTTTTGAAGATAAGATCAAATATAGCAAGGCAAAGCCAATTGCTGGAGGAGTTAATTCAAAAGGAAATGAGATATCTCCATATTATGATTCTGGAAGTAACACTTTATATTTCAGCTCTTCCTGGCATTATGGATATGGTGGCTTTGATATTTTTAAATCATATGGAAGCTACAAGCGCTTTACGCTTCCTGAAAATCTAGGTCATCCTTATAATTCAATTGCAAATGATATATATTTTTCTATTCATACTTCAGGGACAAATGGGTTTTTTGCTTCAAACAGGTCTGAATCATTTGCAATAGAAGGAGAAATATGCTGTAATGATATTTATAATTTTAGCATAAATGAACCAATTGATCCCATAGAGTCTGAGAAAAAAGAAGTGGAAGTATTAAGGCGTTTTTTACCTGCATCATTATATTTCCAAAATGATATGCCAGACCCTAAATCCAACAAAACAGAAACCAAGGTCAGTTATATGACTACCTATAATGAATTTTCTTCATTAAAAGATCACTACAAAAACGAATGTTCAAAAGGATTGCCAGAAGAACAGGCCCAAAAAGCAAAAAATGATATGGTCAACTTTTATAGAGATCACTTAGACAAGGGAGTAAGTGACCTAGAATTGTTTTTAGATCTTTTGTTAACCCAATTACAAAAAGGAAAGAAAATAGAGCTTACCATAAAGGGGTATGCCAGCCCATTAGCAAAAACAGATTACAATGAGAAGCTTACTTTAAGAAGAATTAGCAGCCTTGTAAATTATATCCGGGAGGTAAATGATGGAACCTTTGTACAATTTATGGATATTAATGCAAAAGAACGTGGGCATTTGAGTATTATAAAAATCCCCTACGGAGAGGACAAAGCTTCCTCCTCAGTCAGTGCCAGTCTTGACGACCAGCGAAACTCTGTTTACAGCAGGGCTGCTGCAATGGAACGTAAAATAGAAATAATTTCTGTCGGCTTGGAACAAAAATAGCAAGCGGAAGGGTGATTGGTCAAAATTAATTAGGGGCTGCAATAATCAGCAAAGGCCTAAATTTTCGAAACCATTATCGGTCATAGTTCAAATTAGGGGCAAGCCACTTTTCTGTTTCTTCGACAGATTCGTTTTTCCTTTTAGCGTAATCCTTAACCTGGTCCTTTTCTATTTTGCCTAGCCCAAAATATTTTGACTTTGGATGCGCAAAGTACAGTCCACTCACCGAAGCAGCAGGATACATGGCATAGCTTTCTGTCAACTTGACACCGACCTGCTTTTCTGCGTCCAATAATTTAAACAGGATTCCTTTCTCTCTATGGTCAGGGCAGGCCGGATAACCTGGCGCTGGCCTTACACCCTGATAATTTTCCCTAATCAATTCGTTGTTATCAATATCCTCGTCCTTCGCATAGCCCCAAAGGTCCTTTCTCACCTTTTCATGCATCATTTCGGCCAATGCCTCTGCCAATCTATCTGCCAGGGCTTTTAAAAGGATGCTATTGTAATCATCGTGATCTTTCTCAAATTTTTCAACCCATTCTTCTATTCCCAATCCAGCAGTAACCGCAAATCCTCCGATGTAATCCTCCAATCCGGTTTCCTTTGGGGCAATAAAGTCTGAAAGTGATATATTGGCTTGCTCCGATGCCTTTTTAAATTGTTGTCTCAGCGTATGAAATTGCCCAAGAACTTCTTTTCGCTCCTTGTCTTTATAGATCTCAATAACCTCTCCCACAACGTTAGCTGGCCACATACCAATAACTGCCTTCGCTATTAGCCACTTTTCCTCAATAATTCTATCTAGCAGTATATTGGCATCATCAAATAGTTTTTTAGCTTCCTCACCTACAACTTTATCATTAAATATAGCAGGGTATTTCCCTGCAAGTTCCCAGGTAGAGAAGAAAGGGGTCCAGTCTATATAAGTCCTTAATCGGCTCAAATCAACGTTATCAAAAGTTCTATTCCCTGTAAGTGACGGCGTATACATATCATTTTCCTTCCAAGTAATGGGCGTTTTGTTTTTTTGTGCTACCGCAAATGAAAGGAATTGCTTTTTAGCTGTTTTGGCCTGATGGTATTCCCTCAATTCCTGGTATTCCCTTTTTATTTCCTGCTCAAATTCCATTGCCCGATTGTCGCTCAAAAGCTTGCCAACTACAGGAACCGACCTGGATGCATCTAAGACATGGCAGGTTGTACCGTTATAGTTGGGCTCTATCTTTACCGCTGTATGGATCCTGGAAGTGGTCGCTCCTCCAATCAAAAGTGGGATTTTCATGCCCATCCGTTCAATCTCTTTAGCAACGTGAACCATTTCATCCAACGACGGAGTGATCAAGCCACTTAGTCCGATTACATCCACATTGTGCTCTTTTGCAGCACTAAGGATCTTTTCACATGGAACCATAACTCCGAGGTCAATAATATCATAATTATTACATCCTAATACAACACCGACTATATTCTTTCCAATATCATGAACATCCCCTTTGACCGTCGCCATAAGAATTTTTCCTTTTTTACTTCTAGCAGTTTTTTCCTTCTCAAGAAAAGGAAGCAAATAAGCCACTGATTTTTTCATGACCCTGGCGCTTTTAACTACCTGGGGAAGAAACATTTTGCCAGAACCAAAGAGATCACCAACCACATTCATACCATCCATCAGGGGGCCCTCAATCACATCAATAGTTTTGTCAAATTTCTTTCTTGCTTCTTCAGTGTCCTCCTCTATAAAGTCAACTATCCCTTTTACCAAAGCGTGTTCCAGCCTTTTGGCAACAGGCTCCTTTCTCCACAAATCATCAACCACTTTTACTTTTGCTTTTCCTTTTACATTTTCAGCAAATTCCAGTAAGCGCTCTGTAGCATCATCCCTTCGGTTGAGTAGCACATCCTCCACCCTTGCAAGCAGATCTTTAGGGATATTATCATAAACCTCTAGCATTCCAGGGTTGACGATCCCCATATCCATACCGGCATTAATTCCATGATATAAAAAGGCAGAATGCATGGCCTCCCTTACAGCGTTGTTGCCTCTAAAGGAAAAAGAGACATTACTTACCCCTCCACTTACTCTAGCGTGAGGCAAGTTTTCCTTAATCCATTTAGTTGCTCTAAAGAAATCTACGGCATAGTTATTATGCTCTTTTATTCCAGTAGCTACAGGGAAAATATTGGGGTCAAAAATGATGTCCTCAGGTGGGAAGTTTATCTCATTAGTCAAAATTTTATAAGCCTTTTCACAAATACTAATGCGTCTTTCGTAGGTATCTGCCTGGCCTTGTTCATCAAAGGCCATAACAATCACTGCAGCTCCATATTTCCTTACTTTTCTTGCGTGCTCTTTAAACGACTCTTCCCCCTCTTTCATAGAGATGGAATTAACTATGGCTTTTCCTTGTACACATTTCAACCCTGCTTCTATTACCGACCATTTTGAAGAATCTATCATGACAGGCAATTTAGCAATATCTGGCTCCGATGCGATAAGGTTTAAAAACTTCACCATCATGCGTTCAGAATCAATCATTCCTTCATCCATATTAACATCTATAATCTGTGCACCTCCCACCACCTGGTCTCTCGCCACAGAGAGGGCCTCCTCAAAATTTTCCTCTTTGATCAATCGTGCAAATTTCAGTGAACCAGTAACATTTGTTCGTTCTCCAACATTAACAAAATTGCTGCCCTCATAAATTGTTAGCGGTTCCAATCCACTGTACCTGGGCATTCTCGGTATTTCTTGCTTCTTACGAGGAATATGTTTTGACGCCAGTTCAGAAATTGCCTTAATGTGCCTATTGGTTGTTCCACAACAACCTCCAATAATGTTAATAAAACCCGCTTCTAAAAACCCCTCTATTTGTTGTGCCATCTGCTCAGGCGTCTCATCATATTCACCAAATGCATTTGGCAAGCCTGCATTAGGGTGTGCACTAACAAAAAACCTTGTTTTGCCAGAAAGAGTTTCTAAATATGGACGAAGCTGCTCCGCACCAAGCGCACAATTAAATCCTACACTTAGCAAGGGTAAATGTGCTACTGAATAAAGAAATGCCTCAACTGTTTGCCCAGAAAGGGTGCGGCCACTTGCATCTGTTATAGTACCAGAAACCATAATCGGCAACTCCTTGCCTGTAGTTTCGAAAAAATCGGAAACAGCAAACAAAGCGGCCTTAGCATTTAAGGTATCAAATATGGTTTCAATTAAAAGGACATCAACTCCTCCATCAATCAAGCCTCGAATCTGCTCTGTATATGAATCCACCAATTGATCAAAAGTAATTGCTCTATATCCCGGATCGTTCACATCAGGTGAGAGAGAGGCCGTTCTGTTTGTTGGGCCTATTGAACCAGCCACAAAACGCGGTTTATTGGGGGTTTTCCTGGAAAACTTTATCGCTGCCTCCTTTGCTATTTTAGCTGATTCACAATTTAACTCATAGACTAATTCTTCCAGATGATAATCGGCTTGTGCAATTGAAGTTCCTGAGAAGGTGTTGGTTTCTGCAATATCGGCCCCCGCCTCAAAATATTTTTCATGAATTTCTCTAATAATATCAGGGCGTGTTAAACTAAGGAGATCATTATTTCCCTGTAGAGGATATTCAAAGTCTTTAAACCTGTCCCCACGGTAATCTTCTTCCTTAAGCTTATAACTTTGGATCATTGTTCCCATAGCACCGTCCAACACCAGGATTCTTTCTTTTAATATGTTTTTAATCGTCTTCAATTAATTTCAATAGTGATTATTGTAAAAGGCCTTAAAACTAAAAAATCTCTTCCGATTTATCAGAAGAGATTACACTGGCCTATATTAATCTGTTCCGACTCATCTTCCTCAAATCAATTGTATTAATTGACAATAGGATAGATGTGGCACCATTTTCAACACCTTTTAATTGCGCAGATTGGTTGCCAAGGCTTCTAAGGTCTAATTCCCTCCACCTTTCTTGATAAGTCACCCCTTAAAACGCCGATAACTTACCGGTGTTTTGCAAAAGGTAATAAAATAAAAAGAACAAAATTATTTAAGCAAAGATAAATCAGGGACATTTTAAATACAAACGAATTGTATTATTAACTTCTATTAATCAGAGCCTTCTTGGAATTACGGTTGTAATAAAACAAATATTCAGGTTACCCACCATAATATGGCCGCATCATCAGATAAACAACAACCCCTGTAATAGCCACATATAACCATATGGGCAAGGTCCATCTGGCAATTTTTCGGTGTTGAGGGATTTGGTTCGCAAATCCTCTAAAAACTGTAATTAAGGCTAATGGAACTATACTGGTTGCCAGCAAGATATGTGAAATGAGTATGACAAAATAAACGGTCCTTATCCAGCCCTTACCACCATAAACAGTGTGACCAGTATTATAATGATAAATCACATAAGAAATTAGGAAGATACTAGACAAACATAAGGCAGAAACCATACATGCCTTGTGTAGGGATATTCTTTTCTTGATGATTAGGAAAAAGCCCATGATCAAGAATATTGCTGTTAAGCCATTTAGAATTGCATGAAAGAGAGGCAAAACACTTAAGTCACCAAAGACTTCTTGACCCGGCAAGAGCATTAGGCACGCTACCAAAATTGGAATTAGAATGGAAACAATAGTAATTACCGGCAAGAAGATACTCCCTTTAATTTCCATACACTACATTAAAAATCATGATATATATTTCCCAATTCTGTTTTAACACCTAAATAAAACATTGTTGAGGTTTCTTCCAAAACATCACTTATTTTGTTTCTCATAACAAGGCCGCTTTCTAACCTCAAGTTAATTGAAGGATATAATAAGTAGGAAATTTTCAAGCCCATAATCAACAAATTCGTTTTAACACCTTGGCTTACTTTATTGTCAAACTCTTGCTCTTTTGGTGTTCCATAATCTAAAAATATATTCCCTCCCCAATTGGAGCCTGCAGAATCAGCTCCAATTACAGCAACTAATCCCATTCCTTCAATAGAAAAACCTTTAATGCTATATCTCAAAAAAGAAACACTTTCATAAAAATTTGCTCCCAAAGGATGTGCAAGTGCTTGGTTGTAGTGAGAATAGTTTTGTAGAGACAAACCATGGGAATATGTGTATGGGCGTACATAATTCACTTCTGTTTGAAAATGAAGCCCTTTGATTTTAAGGAAATTAAAAGACTTCAGTCCTAGCTGAAATCCATGTTTGTTCGCCCACCAGCCACTTCTCGCCTCAATTTCCTTTAACAAAAACTCATCAATAATTAATTGACCATAGAACACGAATGCCCTAGTTAATCTTACCGCAATATTTAACCCAAGCAGGGCATTATCAGAAGACCCTAACGAATATTCCACTGGCCGATAAAAAATAACAGGATTTAGATAGTTAATATCAAAACCTCGTGTTCCTGAGCTATCATCCCCTTGCCATATAATAGATTCAAAAACCCCTATATTAAGCCTCTTGTTAACATTCCAGCTGAGAAAATGGAATGAAGCATATTTTCTGCCAAATTTAGAGTTTGTCCCACCAAAACCTGGTTCATTGCTCATCATGGTAAACAGATTTAAATATTTAAAATTCCATATGTTTGTAGAAAGCTTAAAAAACGGATAGCTATATGGGTTATCTGAAAGCAAAAGAGAACGATATCCATTGCCTAAGAAATTTCGGCCCTGACCTAATTGAAAGTTAAAATATTTTGATGGTGAATATGACACATAACCATCAAGAGTATAATAGGAATAACCTTGCTTAGTGGGATGTGCATATCCCCGACCGGGCACAACTTCAGTTGTCTGAATAAATGAATCTACATAATTAGCAAATCCTGAATTCCCACTAATGTAATTAACTGATAAAGATACCTTTCTACCCATCTGTGCCAAGCCAAACAGACCAAGTGAGGTTTCCATAACTGATTTATTATTGGAAAGGTCAATAGCTGGAAGAACAGAAAATAAAGGCCTAAGCACCAGGCGTGAATGCGCATCTTTCTTGACTTTTTCAACATTGAAAAGCAAAAATTTTGGGGTGATGCTCAGATTCAGGGAATCAATTCCTTTCACAGGGGCAATATCAACAGACCGAAATGGCCTAACCGAATTATGGAACGCTAAGTTATGGTTCAATGCATGATACTCATACAAATTGGAAAGCTCCCGATTAATTGGCAAAAAGGAAGACTGGGCTTGAATTAATTGAGAAAAGGCCATAAAGAGACCCATCGTTAAAGAAACTAAAAATCTATACTTCAAGAAATGGCAAGCAACATTCAAAACTTCAATCAAGTTTCTTTTTGATAAAAAAAGGGATCTGGCTAATAAGAATTGCAGCACCACATACAATGTATAAACAGATACTAGGCTCTACCCCAGATGTAAAAACTGCAATGGTAATTATTAAAATATTAGCAGAATACAAAACCAAGGCCACCTTCCCCTGAGATAAGCCGATTTTCAATAATCTGTGATGGAGGTGTTTATTGTCAGGAGAAAAGGGCGATTGGCCTTTTACCGATCGCAGGATAAAAACCCGAAGGGTATCAAGAAGAGGATACATTAGGACTGCAATAGCAAATACTGGTTTTGAAAGGCCTAAAAGTTCATCCGGCAAATGATGTTTTGGAAATTCAATAAGCTTAATGGCTAAGATTGAAACAATCAGCCCAATAATAAGAGCCCCCGAATCTCCCATAAATATTTTAGCAGGCGAAAAATTAAATATTAAAAAAGCAAGCAATGAACCTCCTAAAGCAAATGCAAGACTTGCATATGTTAGCTCTCCCGCAATAAAAAACCATATACCGAATGAGACACATACGATTAAACCAATTCCCGCTGCAAGCCCATCAACTCCATCAATAAGGTTAAAAGCGTTGGAAATTACGATATAGGTAAATAAAGATAAAAAGATGCTTGCCCATTCCGGAATTTCTTTAATCCCAAACAAACCATGCATACTGGTTAATCTTATATCAGCCATAGTCACTAATATTAAGCCAACTATGAAGTGACCAATCAATTTTTTTACTGGAGCTGTACCAATAATGTCATCTTTGATTCCTATAAAAAAAAGAATAAGTAGAGTTGCCACAATATATTTAAGGTCCGAATTAATCAGGATTTGACCTGAAATCTGTTCAGATGGAAACCAAAGTGCATAAGAGAATAGCGTTGCTGCAAAAATTATTATCCCACCAACAGAAGGTGTGTTTGTTTTATGAAGTTTTCTTTTATCATCAGGTTCATCAAAGAGCTTTTTTGCATTGGCCACCTTAATTAGGGCTGGAGTTGCAAGCAATACAACTAAAAAGGATGTTATAAACCCAATAATTAATATTTTTTCGTCCTCAATCAAAACAATTCTGCCATTTAATAATATGCTAAATTAACAAAAACCCCAGAAAGGTCTTTTAGAAATCATAATATTGATTTCTGAGATAGGTTCTGATTCCAAAATAAAAATATTGCATCTCTTTTTCCCACCATTTATTTTCTTCTATCCTGCTAGACAGGCCTAATAACAATTGCATGTTTGTTTTAGGATTTATTAGATACCCTAACCTGATATCATGAAACATTAGTGCTGTTTGAACTGTATTTGAACCTGTTTCAACTATACTGTTATCTGATTTAAAGATATTTTTGCCATTATGATGGTATCCCAAAGAATCCTCTCTATATACTGCATAGTTAAATTTTATTTCTACAAAAAAGTCTTGTAATTGCCAGTTAAGGAAAGAAACGCTTTCAAAAAACCCAGCACCTAAGGGATGGGCTATTGCTTGGTTGTAATGGGTAAAGCTTCTGCTTGAATCAGCATGGGCATAAGTATAGGCGCTTACCTGATTAATTTCTGTCTGTATATGCAGATTGTTTACGCCAAACAAATCAAAGGCCTTAATGCCTATCTGAAATCCATTTTTATCACTTTTATAATCATCAAGCAACAATTGCCCATATACTATCCAATTATCTGCCAGATTATATCTTAAATTGACGCCAACAAGCGCATTATTTTCTTGCCGTAAGCCATAAGTTATGGGTCTAATAAAAGGAATGGGATTAATGAAACTATAAATATCTCTTTCGTGCATAAATCCTCCATTTTTATCTGATGAATTCCAAATCATCCCTTCAAACAAAGCAATATTTAACTTTTTCCCAAAAATTATTTCCAAATGGTGATAACTTCCCCCCTTGCGCTGGAACCTAGGTTCCGTTGTGCCAGAAGTAGGCATCTCAACATTCAGGTTTTGGAAACTGGTAAAAAGATTTGTATACCTAAATTTCCAAAAGGTTGTCGTTACCTTTAAATAAGGATAATTGAACGCATTGTCAGATATAGCTAATGAGCGATATCCATCACCGATAAAGTTTTTCCCAGTTCCAAATTGCACATTCATAAATTTCGTTAGGTTTAGGGAGATCAATCCTGAGGCCATAGCATAATCAAAGCCAGAATCTTTGAACCTTTTAAATCTTCCTTGCCCCGGAATTACATCATATTTTGCCCCAAAATCACTCAAGTAGTTCGGTAAAAATGCTTGGTTTTCATAAAATGAAGATATAAACGACACCTTTTCGCCAATACTTCCACGAATTAATATCCCCCTTGTATTTTTAAAAAGTTGTGTCATGTCTCCAAAGTTTGAGGTGTCTTTTTTATCAGCACCAAGCTCTAAGCAAAAAACAGGATCTATCGTTAAATAAAACCCTGCTGTGTCAACTATAAAAAGATGCTCCTCTTTAAGCTTTCGATAAATAAGTGATCTCCGCTTATCATGGGGAGAGCCCAATGTCTCCCTTTTTACTATTTCTTCAAAGCATGGTTTAAAGGAGGTGTGTGCATTGGTATCTGTGCTGCTTAATGTTTGTGAAAGCAACAAATCATGCGATCTGTTAAGAAAGGCTGGAACCTGTTGCGCTTCACAGATCTGATATGCCATCAAATATACCGAGGCAAAAGATAAAAAAACCCAAAATCGCCAAATGGCCATCTGCTAATAAATTTTCGAATATCTTTAATCAAAAAGTGTTTTTGATTACAAAAGGACATTAACCAATATTGGCCTTATCAAATTGAGTGCTGAAGCTCCCCTTCAATTTCATTATAAACTGTCTCTATACCCTCTCTTAAACCAATGCTATGTGTCCAACCCATATTATGGAGCTTAGTAACATCCAATAATTTTTGGGGAGTTCCATCAGGTTTTTCTGTATTAAATTTCAGTTCACCCTGAAAACCCACAATATCTTTGATCATTAAGGCGAGATCCTTTATTGAAATGTCCATGCCTGTACCTATATTCACAAACCCAGAATCATCATAGTTTTCCATAAGAAAGAAACAAGCATTTGCAAGGTCATCAACATGTAAAAACTCTCGTTTAGGTGTCCCTGTTCCCCAAATTTCAATATTTTCGTGATTTTCAACCATGGCCCGATGGATTTTTTTCAATAGGGCAGGCAACACATGAGAATTGTTTAGGTCATAATTGTCATTTGGACCATATAAATTTGTTGGCATTGTACTTATAAAATTGCAACCATACTGACTTCTGTAAGCATCGCACATTTTAAGTCCCGCAATTTTAGCAACCGCATAAGGCTCATTGGTTTTTTCCAAAGCACCTGTAAGCAGGTATTCTTCTTTTAATGGCTGGTCAGCCATCTTTGGATAGATACAAGAGGAACCTAAAGAAAGGAGTTTTGTAACATGATTTAGGTATGCAGCATGAATTACATTGATCTGAATAGCAAGGTTTTGATAAATAAATTCAGCTCTATAGCTATTATTAGCATTAATTCCACCAACCCTTCCTGCAGCAAGAAAAACATATGCGGGTTTTTCCGCTTCAAAAAAAGAATTGACCAAATTTTGATCACAGAGATCTAATTCCCTTGAAGTTCTTGTTACGATATTAGTAAAACCAGCATCATGTAAATGCCGTAAGATCGCAGATCCCACCATCCCCTTATGCCCTGCTACAAATATTTTGGCACTCTGATCCATTTCTCTATTCGTTATAATCTAAAATATCGTGACCCCCCTTTTTTAAGTACTGGTCTTTCTTAAAAAGGAGCAAATCTGACTTTACCATTTCTGTAACCAATTCTTGAAGAGTATATTGGGGAGTCCATCCAAGCTCTCTTTTTGCTTTCGTTGCGTCTCCAATTAGTAAGTCGACTTCTGTAGGCCTAAAGTACCTCTTATCAATTTCAACAAGCAAATCTCCTGTTTTATCATTATAGCCTTTTTCCTCTTCATCTTTTCCTTCCCATCTAATAGCAATGTCTACTTCTGCAAAAGCCATATTTACAAAATCCCTTACCGAATGGGCAACACCGGTTGCAAGCACAAAATCATCTGGTTTTTCTTGTTGCAAAATTCTCCACATCCCTTCAACATAGTCCTTTGCATGCCCCCAGTCCCGTTTAGCATTTAAATTCCCAAGATAAAATTTCTTTTGTAGTCCTAAGCTAATTCTAGCAACTGCCCTGGTAATTTTACGGGTCACAAATGTTTCTCCTCGAATCGGACTTTCATGATTAAACAAAATTCCATTGGCAGCAAACATATTATAGGCTTCACGATAGTTTTTAGTGATCCAAAAGCCATATAACTTTGCTACTCCATAAGGGCTTCGGGGATAAAAAGGCGTATTCTCATTTTGAGGTGTCTCCTGCACCTTCCCATATAGTTCAGAAGTTGAAGCCTGATAAAACTTTGCTGATTGCTCCATTTTTAAAATCCTTATCGCCTCTAAAATTCTCAGTGTTCCAACAGCATCTGCATTTGCAGTATACTCTGGTGTGTCAAATGAAACTTGTACGTGGGATTGTGCCGCCAAATTGTAAATCTCATCAGGCTGAGTCTCCTGAATAATACGAATTAAATTTGTAGAATCAGTGAGGTCACCATAATGAAGGGTAAACATTACTCGATCCTCATGTGGATCTTCATACAAATGGTCTATGCGCTGCGTATTAAACATTGAGCTTCTTCTTTTTACTCCATGTACCTCATATCCTTTATCCAGCAATAGCTTTGCTAAATAGGCGCCATCTTGCCCTGTTACACCCGTAATTAATGCTTTCTTGCTCATGTTGTTTTATTGCAAAATTAGTAAGTTTCTCAATCCTTATACATGTTTTTTACTCCTTTACAACAAACCATGGATTGACAAGGTTTTCTCTATTATATTCCAACTCATTTCCAGAAGAATGAACAACAACCCTTTTACCTGCCTCATTAGCAATGGCATGGCCTGAGGCAATATCCCATTCCATAGTTGGCGCAAATCGAGGATAAATGTCTGCCACTCCCTCTGCAACCATACAAAGCTTTAAGGCACTTCCTGCTGAAACCAATTTAATCCTATCGTGAGATTTCTTCAGTTTATTGATAAATTCATGCGTTTCAACTGACATATGAGACCTGCTTCCAACTACAACAAATTCTTCCTTATCCATAACAGAAGGAAGTTTGGTTGCTTTCGCTACCAGGCTCTCAATTCCAGAAACCTCCTTACCCCCTGAATTAATATTAAGCTTATAAGCACCATAGTTTTCAGCTGCAAAATAAAGAGTTTCTTTTATAGGGACATAGATTACACCTAGGACAGGACGATTATTATGAACTAGAGCAATGTTTACTGTAAATTCACCGTTTCTTTTGACAAATTCTTTTGTTCCATCCAAGGGGTCTACCACCCATAGCGTTTCCCATTCCTTTCTTTCATTAAAAGATTTTTTCTCTCCCTCTTCACTTAAAATTGGAATTCCTGTTTTTATTAAATGCTGCTCAATCCTGGCATTTGACCTTTTATCAGCAATGGTTAATGGTGATTTATCCTCTTTAACTTCAACTTGAAAATCATCCATGCCATAGACCTCTAAGATTTCTTCACTAGCCTCTAAAGCAGCAACAATTCCAACCTTCAATAATCTTTTGAGCTCTTCAGTTTCCATATCAATCTTTTCTTAATTATACATTAACGTTAAAACAACCACGCAAACCACCATATATAATAGAGTCAGGGGAAATCCTATTAGGAAAAAATCTTTAAATGAATATCCTCCTGGACCATAGACCATTAAATTAGTTTGATAGCCTATTGGCGTAATAAAACTTGCTGATGCCCCAAAGCAGACAACAAGGATATAGGGTGTAACATTATGGTCCAAAGATTGAGCCATGGCAATGGAGACTGGAAACACAATAGCAACCGCTGCTTTATTGGTAATATAAGAGGAAAGCAAATTTGTTATGAGAAACAATCCGCCAATAATTCCAACATTTCCCAATGGAACTGCAACTTTTAACAACAGATCAGCAATATAATCTGCAGCGCCTGATTCTATCATTGCTTTTCCAAACGCAAGCCCTAAGGCAAGCAATATAATTAAATTAAAATCCATCTCCTTTCTTATTTCAGACACTGGCATTATTCCCATTATCAAAACCAATCCTACCAGAATTAATAGGCTATTAAATAATGAAAATACACCAATCGCATGTAGAATTATCCCAAGTATCAAGCCTAAAACTACAAGTAGCATTTTCCATGTAGATACATAACGGGGGCTCTGTTCTTTAGAAATAAAATAAAACGGTTGAATACCCTCAACTCGTTTGTAAAAATCGCTGCCGGCTAAAACCAAAAGAACATCTCCCGCTTTAATTTCAATTTCACCAATTTTGCCAGAAAGGTTTTCTCGATTTCTATGAACAGCAAGTATTGAAGCATCGTATTGGCCCCTAAAGTCTGAATCCTGTATTTTTTGGCCAATTAGCCTGGAATTTTGGGATATGACAACTTCGGCAATTCTCCTTTCTGCATGAGGGATTTCACAAGCTTTCGGCAGAGAAAGACCCATCTCAGGTTTCGTGATCTCACTGATGGCACTTGTCACTCCACTAAAAATAAGGGAATCACCTTTTTCTAATTTCTCATTTGGTGGAACTGGTGTAATTAATTGATTGTTACGGATTATCTCAACCAAGAAAACCCCTTCCAAATTTCGAAGCTCTGCTTCAACAATGGATTTTCCTATTAATCTTGATTCCGGCTTAATAGCAGTTTCAACTAAATATTTCCTTGACATTTCCACATAGGTATCCTTAACGTCAGTCCGTTCCGGCAATAACGTTTTGCCAAACAATAATAAAAACCCAACTCCAACCACCAACATTGGTACGCCTACATACACAAAATCAAAAATTTTCAAGGATTCTAGTCCAGATTCAATTGCCATCCCATTAACAATTAAATTTGTAGAGGTGCCGATAAGGGTACAACAACCACCCAATATTGCTGCGTAGGATAGTGGAATCAGCATTCTTGAAGGGGCAATTTTTTTCTTTTTGCACCAATCATAAACATAAGGCATCATCATTGCTACCAGGGGAGTATTGTTAAAAAACGCCGAACTAACAGAAACGCATGCCATCATTTTTGCCATGAAGCTATTTGGTGATTGAGATTTATAAAACAACCTGTTAAATAGATGCTCGACCATTGCAGATCTCCTCACCACACCACTTAAAACAAGTAACATCACAATTACAGCCAATTGGTCATTTGCAAATCCGCTTAATGCTTGTTTAGGTTCAATAATACCCCCAACGGTCAATACAGTTACCGCAATGAGAAAACTCACAGATGGCACTAGAATTTCCGTATAAAGCGTCACTATTAAAAATAAAATGACAATGAAAACTAGGACTATTCCAAACGACATATTAGATAGTGGAAATTATATTAGGTTCCTATAGGATGCCAGGTGGTTTTTAGCTCTTGAAGGGCCATGATAAAATAGGGGGACCCTGCTTTGTCGCCATCCCAGTTGATCTTAGTATAAATGATAGGGCGCTTAAGATTTGATGTTGATTTCTCCTTTATCTCTTTAATTACAGAGCTGTCGCCATCACAATATACTATGGCATTAACATCCATATGATTGCTGAAATGTTCAAGAAGTTCTTTCGCACTTCCTGTCAAAATATTCACAACGCCACCTGGAATATCTGAAGTCTGAAGCACCTCAGCAAAGGTTATAGCACATAGGGGCTTGGTTTCAGAAGCCAACACAATGCAAGTGTTCCCTCCAGCTATTGCCGATGCAATTAATGAAATAAGGCCAAGCATTCCACTTTCTTCTGGTGCTACAATAGCTATTACGCCCATAGCTTCTGGAATTGTAAAATTGAAATGAGATGATGCGACGGGGTTTACGGAACTAAAAACCTGCTGAAATTTATCGCACCAACCAGCATAATATACCAATCTATCGATTGATGCAACAACTTCGTTTTCTGCTTTCTGTTTTGATGAACCTTGCAAAACAAGCTCCTCGACAAATTGAGCCTTTCTCCCCTCCAGCATTTCTGCTAAACGGTATAAAACCTGAGATCTGTTAAATGCTGCTCTTGTTGACCAATCGCCAAATGCTGCACGTCCAGCTAAAACAGATTCACGAAAATCTTTCCTTGAAGACAGGCATATATTTCCTAACAGGGTTCCATCAGGAGCTTTTGCCTGATAATACCTGCCGGACTCAGTTCTTGGAAACTTGCCTCCAATATAAATCTTATACGTTTTTAACACATTTAATCTGGCGTTCCTTGTGTTTGATTTTACCATGATTTTGTTATTTCAAGTTTAAATAAGGACCCAATCCCTGGAGCCCACCTTCTCTTCCGAATCCACTTTCTTTATATCCTCCAAATGGAGAAGAAGGATCAAATTTATTATACGTATTGGCCCAAATCACACCTGCCCTTAGCTTACTAGTAATATTAAATATTTTTGCCCCTTTATCTGTCCATACCCCAGCTGATAAACCATAAGGAGTATTATTGGCCTTTTCAATCACCTCTTCAACGGTCCTAAATGTTTGAACTGCCAATACGGGTCCGAAAATTTCTTCCTTTGAAATTCTATGTGATTGAGAAACGTTTAAAAACAATGTTGGTCGACACCAATACCCTTTTGATGGAAGTTCACAAGAGCTTTGATAAAAACCTGCTCCTTCACTTTTCCCAATCTTTATATATTTATTTATCGTATTTAGCTGCTCTTTGGAGTTTATCGCCCCAATATCTGTATTTTTATCCATTGGATCACCTACAATCAAGGTTTCCATTCTGTCTTTGAGCTTTCTTATAACCAAGTCTGCAACATCCTCCTGTACAAAAAGCCGGGAGCCGGCACAACAAACATGACCTTGATTAAAATAGATTCCATTGATGATTCCTTCAACAGCCTGGTCTATTGGTGCATCATCCATAATGATATTAGCTGCTTTTCCACCAAGCTCAAGAGTCACTTTTTTATCAGTTCCAGCGATAGCTTTTTGAATAATTTTACCTACTCCAGTACTGCCAGTAAAAGCAATTTTATTAATGTCCGGATGATTTACAATCGCTGCCCCTGTTTCTCCTGCCCCTGAGATGATATTCACAACACCCTCTGGCAAGCCGGATTCTTGAATGACTTCAGCGAGCTTTAAGAGCGTAAGTGGAGTAGATTCAGCAGATTTAATAATTACAGTATTTCCGGCAGCCAGTGCAGGGGCAATTTTCCAAGCTGCCATCAATAAGGGGAAGTTCCAGGGAATTATTTGTCCCGCTACTCCGAGTGATTGGGGGTCTTTCCCAGGAAAAGCATATTGCAATTTATCTGCCCAGCCAGCATAATAAAAGAAATGCGCTGCCGCTAAAGGTATGTCAATATCTCTGGATTCCCTAATCGCTTTCCCTCCATCTAAAGTTTCAATTACGGCGAATTCTCTGGCTTTCTCCTGCATGGCCCTGGCAATTCGATAGATGTACTTTCCTCTTTCCTTTAAACCAATCTTCGACCAAACCTTATTATATGCCGTCCGTGCAGCTTTAACAGCTTTATCAACATCAGAAACAGAGGCCTCTGCTATCATGGATAGCTTTTTTTCATTTGCAGGGTTATGAGTTGGGAAATATTTCCCTTTAACCGGTTTTTGAAATTTGCCATTGATAAAAAGCTCGTACTTTTCTTTTATTTCAATATGTCCTGTGCTTTCCGGTGCAGGAGAATAATCCCATCCAGAATTAAACTTCAGTGCACCATCAATGGTTGTACCATTTCCGGAAACTTTTATTTTCTCTTTCGTGCTGTTTTTTGCCATATGATTTTAATCAATAGAGAAGTAATCAATTGACTGATAATTTCCCATTTCTTGTTTAGCTAGTTGCATTAAAACATCATTTGCCAAGCTGCTGGCACCAAATCTAAACCAATCTGGATCAAGCCAGGCATTTCCAAGGGTTTCCTTAACCATAACCAAGTAATGCAGTGCCAATTTAGCTTTTGATATACCCCCTGCTGGCTTCATGCCAATCATTTTGCCTGTTTTGTAATAATAATCGCGGATTGCCTCCAACATTACCAATGTTACAGGCATAGTAGCAGCTGGTGCTACTTTTCCTGTTGAGGTCTTGATAAAATCTGCACCAGCACAGATAGCGATATCGCTCGCCCTTCTAATATTATCAAGTGTGCTTAGCTCGCCCGTTTCAAGAATAACTTTTAGATGGACATCCCCACAAGCCTCTTTTACGGCTGCAATCTCATCAAAGACAAAATTATAATCACCCGCCAAAAATTTACCCCGAGAAATTACCATATCAATTTCATCAGCCCCTTCTCTCACAGCAAACTTTGTATCCGCAATCTTTACGCTTTTTGGGGCTTGTCCGCTTGGAAATGCCGTAGCCACTGCAGCCACATTGATTCCTGACCCATCCAGTTCTTTTCTTGCCATTTTCACAAAAGTAGGATAAACGCAAACTGCTGCAACAGAAGGCAATCCGGGCATGGCATCATGTAAATGCTTTGCCTTATAGCATAGCTGCTTGACTTTTCCAGGAGTGTCCTTACCTTCAAGTGTTGTAAGGTCAATCATGCTAAGAACTAATTTCAGCCCTTGAATTTTAGATTCCTTTTTTATACTGCGTTTCTTAAATCTGGCAACACGTTCCTCAATTCCCACTTGATCAATCCTGGGAGAAAGCCGAAAATCATGGGCCGCTATTAATTGCTTATTGTTCATGCCTTTAAAATGAAGAGATCAAAGATACGAAAAATGGGCCGTTTTGTTACGTTTAAACTTATCTGGACGGAATAATTATACCAGATACTTCCATTATTCGTTATCTTTGCAAACCATGAATAGTTCTCAAAATATATTCCCAGATAAACGTGTTTTGCGTCGCAGTGATAAAGAAAAAATTTTGAAGCAACGCGCAAAAGCCATCTGGCTAACTGGATTGTCTGGATCTGGCAAAACAACACTTGCAATAGAACTTGAGAATGCTTTAATAGAAAAGGGGTTTTTTACTCAGATTTTAGATGGTGACATTGTTAGGATGGGAATTAATAACAACCTTGGATTTTCAGAAAAAGATCGCAAAGAAAATATCCGAAGAGTCGCAGAGGTTTCAAAACTTTTTATAAACTGCGGAATTATTACAATTAACTGTTTTGTAAGCCCTACCATAGTGATACGACGAGAGGCTAAAAACATTATTGGAGTAGATGATTTTATCGAAGTCTTCATAAATACTCCTTTAGAAATTTGTGAAAAAAGAGATGTTAAGGGCCTCTATGCTAAGGCTCGAAAAGGAGAGGTTTTAGATTTTACAGGTGTTAATGCCCCTTGGGAAGAGCCAGAGAATGCCGATATAAATGTTTTTACCAATAAAATGACTGTTGCAGAATCCTTAAAGAGTCTTATAAATCAGGTTATTCCTTTAGTAACCCAGGCATGAATAAATACCAGTATAAGCTATAAATCTAACAGATTTCGTACCTTTGCACCCTTAAAAAATTCCAATATGCTTTCATCATATAATTTAAATCATTTACAAGAGATTGAAGCCGAATCAATATATATAATAAGAGAGGTAGCTGCTCAGTTTGAAAATCCAGTTTTGCTTTTTTCTGGAGGGAAGGACTCTATATGTATCGCGCACATCGCAATGAAAGCTTTTTATCCGGCTAAAATCCCTTTCCCTCTTATGCATATTGATACGGGTCATAATTTCAAGGAAACTATTGATTTCAGGGATGCGTTTGTAGATAAACTGGGTGCAAAAATAATTGTCAGAAAGGTTCAAGAAACAATAGATAAAGGTCGCGCAGTTGAAGAAAAAGGGGTGAATGCAAGCAGAAATATCCTTCAAACCACAACACTTCTCGATGCAATTGAAGAATTTCAATTTGATGCTGCCCTTGGAGGGGCAAGAAGAGATGAGGAAAAAGCAAGAGCAAAGGAGCGTTTTTTTTCACATAGGGACGAATTTGGACAATGGGATCCAAAAAACCAAAGACCTGAGCTTTGGCTCCTGCTCAATGGAAGGAAAAACATTGGTGAGCATTTCAGGGTTTTTCCTATAAGTAACTGGACTGAAATGGATGTATGGCAATATATCTTATCAGAAGGATTAGCATTGCCATCCATTTATTTTTCTCATAAACGGAATATTATTAACAGAAATGGGCTATTACTAGCAGATTCGGAATATTTACCAAAGAAAGAAGGAGATTTAACGAAAGAAATGCAGATTAGATTTAGAACGATAGGTGATATGACATGTACTGGTGCTGTAGAATCCTCCGCATCTAATTTGCAGGAAGTTATTAAAGAGGTTGCTGCTTCGAGAGTAACTGAAAGGGGAGGTCGGGCAGATGACAAAAGAACTGAAACTTCAATGGAAAACAGGAAAAGGGAAGGATACTTTTAATTTTATGGCGACAAACAATTCAAACGGATATTTAGATATGGAACTCTTGCGCTTTACTACTGTAGGAAGCGTAGATGATGGCAAAAGCACCTTAATCGGCAAATTACTTTATGATAGCAAGTCTATTTTTGAGGACCAATATGAAGCAATAAAGAAATCTAGTGAATTAAAAGGTGAGGAATATATAAACCTAGCTCTTTTAACGGATGGCTTAAGGGATGAAAGAGAGCAGGGAATTACAATAGATGTCGCATATCGATATTTTGCCACGCCGAAACGAAAGTTCATCATTGCAGATACTCCGGGCCATATTCAGTATACCAGGAACATGGTAACCGGCGCTTCCACCGCCCATTTGGGAATTATTTTAATTGATGCAAGAAAAGGTATTCTTGAGCAAACCTGTAGACATTCTTTTATCGCTTCCCTGCTACAAATCCCCCATCTTATTATCTGCATTAACAAAATGGACCTGGTTGATTACGACAAGAGTGCATTTGAAAGCATTAAAAAGTCTTTTAAAACTTTTGCATCAAAACTAGAAGTAAAAGACATCCGGTTTGTACCTATTAGTGCTTTGAAGGGAGATAATGTTGTGAAGAGATCTGATAACATGGATTGGTATGAAGGTCCAACCTTAATGTATTTACTTGAAACAACACATATTGGAAGTGATTTAAATCATGTAGATTGCCGTTTTCCCATTCAGGCTGTAATAAGGCCACAAACTGAAAAACACCATGATTATCGCGGATATGCTGGAAGGATTGCTGGAGGCGTATATAAGGCAGGTGATGAAGTATTGGTGCTTCCTTCAGGGTTTACATCAAAAATTAGTTCAATTGACACATATAACGGATCTGTAAAAGAAGCCTTTGCCCCTATGTCTATAACCATGAGACTGGAGGATGAAATAGATATTAGTCGTGGTGATATGATAGTTCGCGCAAACAATAAACCAAAAATCGGACAAGATCTTGACTTAATGGTTTGCTGGCTTAATGAAAAACCATTAGTTCCAAACGGCAAATATGGAATCAGGCAAACTACCAGAGACGCCAGATGCATCATTAAGAAAGTTTTATACAAGGTTGACATTAACAACCTCCACAGAGCAAAGAATGATAAGGAAATTAAATTAAATGATATTGGCAGGATAACTGTGAGGACGACAAAACCTTTCTTCTACGATAGTTATAGAAGAAACAGAATAACAGGAAGTGTAATAATTATTGATGAAGGCACCAATGAAACTGTAGGTGCTGGCATGATTATTTAACCTTCAATTCTCATGATTTAACGAAGCACAAACCTAACTGGTAGATTATATTGAACCGAAACTGCTTTGCCTCTTTGTTTTCCCGGCTTCCAGTCTGGCATGTTTTTTACGACACGAATGGCTTCTTTATCACATCCGCCTCCTATACCTCTAAGGATCCTAACTTCTGCTACTTTACCTGCCTTGTTTACAACAAACGTCACATAAACAATTCCTGAGATACCGCTTTCTTTTGCCATTTGCGGATATTTAATATTCTTGGCAAGGTAGTTTAACAGGTCGGCTTCTCCACTGCCAAATTGAGGCATTTGCTCAACAATTGTAAAGACTTGATCCTCTTCTATCTCTTCTTCTTCCTCAATAATTTCAATCTCTGTGTCTTCCTCAATTTCCATGTCCTCAATTTCCATTTCCTCTTCAATTTCTTCTTCATCTTCTACAATTACCAACTCCTCTATTGGAGGAGGGGGAGGGGGAGGTTTAATTTCTCTTTCAGTAATTGGAATAATTTCTTCTTCAATATCATCCACGTTCAAAGAGCCCAAGGAAAATTCAGTTTGCTCATAGCTCTTCCACTCTAAAGCAATCCAAACAGTGGCTAAAGCAAAAATTAATCCAATTTGGAGAAAAAGAGTTTTCTTTTTCTCTAAATCAGCGTGTGGGTGTTTTTTCTGATCCATAAATTAAGGGTGTTTCTTGAAACAAATTTAGAACTTTCTTTTAAATGTGCTATTAATGAGAAAATCACAAATATTATGCCATCTACAGGGAAACGCTGAAATTAGGCGTTGATTTCTTGTTTGTATTCTTCTGAAGACAGCAAGCTGTCTGCTTCAGACACATCATTGATCGAAATTTTTATCAACCATCCGTCACCATAGGGATCTGTGTTTGCTAGTTCAGGATTTGATTCTATACCCTCATTGATTTCAAGAACCTCCCCACTAAGAGGCATAAACAAATCAGACACTGTTTTAACTGCCTCAATACTGCCAAAAACCTCATCTTTATCTAGTGTTTCACCTAAGGTTTCAATCTCTATATAAACAATATCCCCAAGCTCCCCTTGAGCAAAATCAGTAATGCCAACAAAAGCCATGTTTCCCTCAACTCTAACCCATTCGTGGTCCTTGGTATATCTTAATTTTTCTTGAATTTTCATTGCTCTTTAAATAGGATTTCTATTTCACAAACATTTAATGACAAATATAAAAGAATGTTTTTAACAAAATAGCAAGGCTATTATTAATAAATCTTTCCATTTGAGAATACCTTATTAGTATTAAGTCCTTGCTTGTATGAAATAGTATTTCCAGCCACCACTACATTTGAGACTTTTTCATCACTTAGTTTATGGTTTTCCCCTTGATAGAAGCAGCGCAAAAACCCAAATTGATCAATATATGCCACTAAGTCATTATCAATATAATACTTTATGGGTATATAGTTTTCCAGTGTAAAAACTTCTCCGTTAAAGAAAACTTTAAAGAAATTACCATCGCCAAAAAGGACAATGTCGTCTCGGACAAGATAAAAATCTGGTTCAAATGAGCTTATTGAAAAAACTTCTCCTTCATGAAACACCTTGAAGCTTCCCGAATAATCCACATAAACAACCATTTCATTTCCCACTTCGAATGAAATTGGTTTAAAAGGTTCTGTTTCAAATACATCGCCATTATAAAATATCCCAAACTCCGAGGAAGTGCCATCTATATATGCCACCACATTTCTTCCGGTTTTAAAAACTTGAGGGAAATATATGCTCTCAAATATTTTACCATGATAGAATATTTTTAAATAGTCGGTTTTATCTTTAAATGCAACAAGGTTATCTCCAACTCTCATGCTCTTTGCTGGAAAATCAACAAGCCCTTCTCCAATTGGAATAATGCGACCATTATAATAAACATTTAAATATTTTGATACTTTGTCATAGAAGGCAACTACACTGTCTCCAAAACCATATAATTCTGGAAAATATACCAGGCTTTTTACTATGCCATTATCAAATACATTTAATTCATTATCGACCTTATATACCACCAAATTGTCTGTTGTGAAATATTCTATGACATTATGTTTTTCCAGCTCAATTAATTCTCCGTTAAAGTATACCTTGAAACGACCGAGATTATTTATATACGCTGCGCATTTCTTTCCAGTTTTATATGACTTAACTGGTTGGTGTTCTAATTGCTGAGCTGAACCATTGTCGAAAATGTAAAAATAATCCCTGTAATCAATAAAGGAAGCAAGGTTCTGTGTAAAGGACATCTTTGCTAATAGGAAAAAGGCCATTATTAGAGGAACCAGCTTCATCATCAATGGTTAGGAGGCCAGCTGAAAACGGATAGTAATACCCGCGCTTGAACTCGATGTATTAAATAAATTCGAAACAAAAGGCTTATTCCCCGTTCTCTTATAAAAAGCCTGAATGTTAAATCGTCTATTAATGGCATAGTCCGCTGTAAAATTAATGGAAGTGATCCTTTGACCCTTAAGTGGAGTATTTGTTCCTTCAACAAGTTTTCGAATTATTGTAGTATTGCCCCTAATAGAAAAATCCGCTTTTATATTCAAATCACTTTGAAGATCTTTTCTCTTTGGACCCATTTTTATTGGCAATTTAAGGTCTTTAAGTCGATAGCCCGCCCCAATTATTATTTCATTTCCCCTAACTTCCGTAAGTTGATTGTTTGAAAAACTCATTGTTAAATTTCGTGTCTTTTTAAACTCTGCACTTGTAATCAGGCTGTTTTTCCAGGTCATATTAATCTTAATTAACGGGTTTAACTGCTCAGAGATAACTACCTGGTTTATCTCGTATCTGGACAAGTAATTGCCATTTATGTCTATTATATCTGTATATCCTTCTCCATTTTCACCCATTTGTTCATCATACATCAAATTAGTTGTAAAAGAAGAAATGCTAAACGTAGAGCGATATCCATGACCAATAGTAATCTTTTTAAATCGCTTGTTCAGCCATGGGATCTTGGTTAACCCATCATAAGTAACCCGCCAGTTAGGTTTCGGCATCTTAATAAAAGGATTGAAAAGCACGGTGGATGAGCTAAGTCCACCATACGCCTCTAAAAATGCTGGGATTAACACTTCTTGCGAAGTATTGCCGAATCCATTGGCCTGGCTAGGGTTACTTACATTGGGATTTCGTAATGTGTATTCATCTTTAAGCTCGTCTGAAACTTCACTTCTTTTGTTTGCAAATTCAGCAAATACCTTTGAAATATGATTGTCGTCATCAGTTCCAAAAATAGTTGGCAAACTAAAGAAGGAAATTGTAAAGTTCCCTGATTCCATCTGGTTTAGGTGTTCCCATCCGGAGCCATCTGCCAGCAAGGATGTATCTCTAAATATTTCAGAATAATTCTGAGTGAAATTCCTGTTGGCTGTTATATCAACACGTAAACCTGGTATTGGTTCAATGGTTGCTTTTAAGCTCAAGTTTTGAGTGGTTCCTTGTAAAAAGCTGTTGTATTGAGAGCCAGATTTTGATATCCACCCAAGATCTCTTCTCGACTCTAACCACTTTTCTCTGTCATTATTAATTTGTGTTTCGGATTTTTCGTCAAAAAACAAAGAATGCCCCGGTTGGTATCCAAACAGAAAATCATACCCTGGAGCAGAAGCGTCTATATTCTGGCCAATAACTTTTGTTCGTGGCAAATACCCTGGTAAAGTAGTTCCATTTTTTTCAGAATAAGTTACAGAAACCTTTTTGACAGCCATTGCAGTCCTTGCGGAAAGCTCAAGAATTTTTTCAAGATCAAGGCCCCTTTTCTTTTTAGCTTCAACTACTATCCTTGCATTTTTAAGATTCGTTTTTAGCTCATAGGTAATTTTATTGTTTGTCTCTATGAATAGCTTTCCTTTGATTTTTTTCCCTTTTGAATCATATACCTCTACACTTGTTATATCCTTTGTTTCCAAGTTATGGTAAATCTTTTCAGGTTTTCGGGCCATAAAGTCTACCCCTGTCTTCTCAAATTTAATAGTTTTATATTCTGGTTCTTTTGGTTTTCCCCTATTTCGTTTACTATACTTTTTGTTGATTTTTTTGAGGTATTTTACTTTATTATAAAGTGTCACCAAATTTGCCTGGCCTGTAAGTTGCTTTGAGTTTGAGTTTTTAATCGTATTTCCAATTTGATTTCCAGAGGTGTCAATAAGTCCAAGGGGGGCTCCAAGCCAATCGAATGTTGAGCCATACCTCGTAGTTGCTGAGAGCCAGTCTGTTAAAGGGATCTTATTCAATGGCACAGTATAGCTGGCATTCGACGTATGTTTATAATTTGTAGTCCTTCCAAAACTATAAATGCTGTCGCGAAGCTGTTCTTTTTTCCAATCTGAGTTAATTCGCCCATCCGGCTCATCAATAACTGCTTTATTATTGGCAGTAAAATCAAATTTCAATGCCCTTGAAATATCATATTTAAAATCATAAACCCTATTCCAAATAAAAGATTTTGCAAATACTGTATCAATTAGCAAGTCATAGCCTGTAGTATTCCTGGGTTTTGATTCGGTAAACGTTCTGTTCATATCCGTCTTAAAGGAAAGCCTTGAAGGCATTAAATAGAAATTGAAATCCCTGACAAGGCGGAGATATTTTGATTTTCTTAACGCTTTAACTTTACTAAATGGTTTTATGTTTTTTGGTTTTTGGCTAAAGTTATAGCTTAAGGCACCACGATGGTTTCTTGATGTATTAAATTCTGTATTTATATCTTCATGATAATCTTCCGTAAAGGCATATGTTAATGCCAGGTTCTCGATATCATAAATATGTTGCTTTTTTGCTCCTTTACCCTTTACTTTTTTAACATTTGTAAAGTTTATGCTTTTTCGTTTAGTATAGTCAGTCACTATTTTCTTGATGGAATCTTGTTCATTAGGATCATAATTTTCCATAGCATCTTTCATAAGGATGTCAGGATCTAAAGGGTTGTATTGGGGCTTTTTAATCTCCTCAGAATAGCCTACGTACATAGGCACCTTAAGTCCAATTTTGTCAGGAACAAACCTGCCTAGCTGAACAGTTGACGAGGCGTCATATGCCAGGGTCGTCTCTCTGTCCCTTTCATTAACTTTCTTTTCAATTGAACCAAAACCAGGAGTTCTCATGTTCCCAGATAAATTTATAATTGCTAAATCAGCTAATTTTGCCGTCATCCTTGTATTTGCAGCCCATCCAGCCTTTTCATCAAACCCTGCAAGACGCAACTCATTCACCCAGATTTCTGCACATTTTACTTGTCCGTCATCTTTCCCTCCAGCAATAATCTTTTTCGGGTTTCTAATTCCAATCATCATTGTTTTCAGTCGACTTAAGTCTGGGTTTCCTTTTACATAAACAAGATTCTTGCCATCAGCATATCCATTTTCAGGATACCTAACTGTTCGGCTCCAGTTCTCCTTGTTTCTTAGCTGTTTTACTGTCTGCAATAAATTAAACTCAAAATTAAAGTGGTTTGTTTCCGGCCAAATAAGTTCTGGATTACTATTCGTTGTCCCCCAGGGGGTGAGCTCCAAAGGAATTTCATACTCATAATAATTATCCGTAAAATCACTACCCAATCTAACAAATATGGTTAGGTCTCCATCTTGAAGCAACCCCTCGCTAGATGCATCTTCGGCATGAACAAACATTCTCATTCGTTTGTAAGAACGAATATCAAATTCAACTATTTTATATGCTGCCCTAGAATGACCATCTTCCAAATCACAAACTTTAAGGGATAATGCTTGCTCATTAAGGGAACGAAGATTAGGATCTGAAAAATCCTGCTCTTGTTCTATCCCTGGTGGAAGAGCATAATTTACTGGTGTTCGAGTTCCATTTTCTTCAATATTAACGACTGAAACATCAAATGTGGTCTCATCAAAATCATCATCTGCCAGATATTCTCCCGGTTCTAAACAATTAGAGCCATCAGCACAATCAATTTTTCTCCATTCACTTCTTACCAACCCAAATTTTGCAAAACGACAAATTACAGTATCCGAAAAATCATGTAGAAACATCCTGACAAAACGAATGGATTTAAAATCCTGAATTGTACCTACTACTCGCTCTGGTTTTCTAATTGGAATCTTGAACTGATACCATTTAACATCGATAGGGTTTCCATCTTTTGTTTTTCCCGTTCCTGTTACCACATCAGTAATGTGGTTTTGCCCCACAGCCATGTCCTGTGGCCTCAGGCTTACGCGATATTGATAATAGCTTTCCTTTTCATCTAAGGTGTTATCTCTATTGATGTCCTCTTTGTTCGGAAGAGTTGTTGCAGATGTTGGATAGTCCTCTGGAGAAGAGTCTGTTGTTGGCGAATTTCCTTCCAAACCATTATAATTGTAATATCTACCTAAAATGCCAACCTCATCGTTGTCATAATCTGTTCCTCTAAAATAGTGATATCTGTCAGATGAAGGATCCGAAGAAATAGTATTATATGCCTTGGCAGTATAAAACGATTGAAGCGTATTTAAAAACTCATTAAAAAAGGTGTTTTCATCATCATTAGAAAGGCCGTCTAACCCAACATCCTGAAACTTTCTTGCATCCTCATTGTTATCAAAAGCGTCAACCAGATTCTGTCCTTGTGAAGGCACTCTCCCCCATACCGTTGTATCTACTGACAAAACAGCAGAGGATGCAGGCAGCCCATTTTCATAACTTTTTCGGCCATCCTTAAGCACATCTTCTGAAATACTTCCTAAATTAAAATAAAGATCTCCACCAGTGGAATTATATTGCCCTTGGCTATTATGAAAGGGGTCCATCATCCAAAATTCTACAAACTCAATATTCGCAGCCTCGAAATCATTCGTGCTAATCGACCGCATAATCCCACCCCATCTATGATTTGGGTTTGCAAAAGTTCCATCTGAATTAAGATTCTCTACATCATAATTATAGGGTCCGCGATCTCCAGGATAAAAAGCAACATCAAACATTGCCAGATTAGGTGGTTGGCCACTGGGAAGTTCCTTGTTAGGGAAAAGTTCTGTTTCGAGCACCTCCCTCACATAATCATTTGATTGTTGTGGTGCATCTTTAATATGACTAGGGGTTAGTGAATTGTCTCTAGAAAAGATAGGATCAATCACATACCAGGCCAGCTTAGCCCTATTAAATCCATATTCCAAGCTATCATGAAAAGATGCTTCAGGAAAAAGCACTTTACCTCCAGGCCCAATCGCCGCCTGAGGAGTGCTAGCAAGCACCCAGGAAGAAATTGATTTTAGGTCAATGGTAGACCTGCTACCTTCAAAATCATCAATATAGGAAATTCCTTCTTTGCCAACCGCCTTTGCATGACCGGGAAGCAAATTCGCAAATTCGCCATTGACGGTAAAAGAGGACGGTGCTTTTGTGCTAATCAATGGCAATGCATCAACCAATTTGGTCAGGAAAGGTGCCTGGGTTCGAAAATCGCCATCCATACCCCATATAGTATTTGAAATAGGCTCATCTCCTATGTTAATTTTTGTAGTTATGGGTCTTTCCGTCAAATGCATTATTGTTCCTCCTACATTTAAATCTTTTGATACTTTATAATCAAACCTAGACCCAATTAATGTTTTTGATTGAATATTAAACAGGGTGTTGCTTTCAAAAGAAATCTTAATCGGTGTTCCTGAATTGAGGATTCCTTCATTGATGATCTTAACCCTTCCCAAGGAATAATCAACGGTATAATCAACATTTTCAGTTAGCTTAGTGCCTCCAGCAGTTACTATTACAGAACCCTGAGGCACATTCATGGCATTCAAGGATATTTCTGAACTAGATGTTGATTGATAGGCTCCTACTAGGCTAAACCTGTTTTTCTCAGGATGTTCTTGTTGTGCATCACTTCGGGTCATTTCATAAAGCTCCTTGAACGTATATTTGTTGGCTACAGTAATGAGGTTTGGATCAGTTACACCATTATCAATCAATCCAGTAATTTTGTCTTCCAAGTATTGACCAAAGGGCTCAAGAATGGGGAAATAAATTCGCCCCCTTGAAGCGTTTATAGTCACCCCATTAATAAAGTCAAAAACGCCATCAGGTTGAGGGTCAAGCTGGGCATTGAGGCCATCAAGGTTAAACACCTCTAAAAGTGGCACCCCTTTTACGATTCCCGGCATTCCTTCTTTTAAATAATTTGCAGGTGTCCCTATATCAGGATCCTTGTATAGGACATTAAATTTGAATCCCATCTGCTGTATATTGTAACTTCCTATGGAATACACATTCTTCATCATTAGGTCCCACGTAGGCAAAGTAGTATTGATCTCTGTACTTTTCAACAGTTTAATAATCAATGCATCTGGAGAACTGATTCCATTATTTGAAAATTCCCCTACTTGATAAGTTTTGCCATTATACGTGTATTGGAAAGCTACCCCCAGGACTTCGTCATTTGTTAGTGATGAATTCAAAGAAATAAAGCCTAATTGACTATTAACTTTATATTCAGAGGTATTTAGCATTCTGGCACTTTCAACTTTTTCATAATCTTTTGCAGCCACTAAAGGAGTAGCGCCCAATGTTGCATTAACCTTATAGATATCCCTAATGTCAGGATAGCTATTAATCATTTGCTCATATAAGTTGTTAGACGCATCAAGGTACAAAGTATCAAATGGTGATGCTGAGGGAAGTATCGTCTCTGGACCTGGACTTATAAATGAGGATTTGTCATGAAATTCAGGCTCGCCTAAATCCATAAAAGCCACAATATTTCTGGTATTATTTGTTTGTCCAAGTCGGCTTGTTACCCAAACTTCAACTTTAGTTATATTAATCCCAGAATTGATCAGAGGCAAGTTTGCTAACGCCACTTCATAGTTATCGTGAAAATATTTTGAAAGGAAGAAGTGTTTGTTTTCTTCATACCGATCCGCTTTTATATCAAATTCATGTGTTTGGGCACCCCCTTTTACGTCGAAAAAACACTTGTAACTATCAGTTTCCCAAACTGCAGTTGCGTTTTAATCCCAAAAAGTGTTTGACTGCCCGTAATTAATGATCCTGAAAGAGGCAAACTAACATCTCCCGCCTCAATCTTTTTTATTATTTCATCTTCTTGACCAGAAAACTCCAATTTCATTTTATTTTCAAAATCAAATGTAGCTTCTGTATTATAGTTGGTAGTTAGCTGAAGTTTATCCCCAATAGAACCAGTAACACTCATCTGGATTTTTTCATCAAAATCAAAGGTGGTGGTCTTGCGTGTTTTCTCAGGTAATGCTGGGTTATCTGTTTTATTAGTTTTAATTGCAAAGGTTAGCTCAGCAGATCCTTGAGGCCTAATATCGACAGTGCTGCCACCAAATATCCTGTCTACAACTTCACTTCCAAAACTTATCTTTGGAATAATTGCTCTTTGGCTCTCAAAACTTTCTGATTGAGTTTTTTGATACCAATATTCTTTAAGCGCTTTATCCATATCATAATCCTGATATTCTTCAAAAGTCAGGTACGAGGGATTGCGATAATAGTCCTCTCCTATTTTTTGCTCAGTATTGTAATTCCCAGTTATGGGATCATACTCAACAGTAGATTTAATATTTGAAGGAGTGCTAAGATATAGGGGGTTTGCCGATGAGCCATATTGGCCATTATCTTCAAATGGAAAGGGTAAGGTTATTTCATCGCTGGAATCTGGTGAAGCTTTATTTTCTTCCGTGCTGTCTTCATCCATTAAAAATGGGGCAAATCCAGAGATGCTTGTTTTTGAAAACGAAAAATGGCTTCGCTTGTCTGCCATTGTTAAAAGGCAAAACAAGGCCATTATAGCCAGGGTATTTTTTGCTATTCGTTTCAATTTTCTCTAAAAAATGGATTTGCAAGCCCTGTCACTATGGGAAAACTATGCAGGGATATTAACTAATGCTTATGATTAAGCAATTATACGTTCTTTAGGCTTAATTTTATCAGTTGCTCAACTGACAAATTGTTTCCTTCTGCCTTAAGCACCTTGCCAATAGCCTTCTCTGCGACATTTTTTGCAAATCCCAGCATTTGTAAGGCTGATAACGCATCCGTAAATGAATTATTGTCTATTTGCAAAGAACTTATGGTTGATTCCACATCAAGATCTTCCTTTGCTAATTTATCTCTCAAATCAAGAATTAATCTTTGTGCTGTTTTTGCCCCAATTCCTTTAACACTTTGTATTAATCCTACATTTCCAGTTAATATTGCATTATGTATTTCGGCTGAGTCCATAGAGGACAAAACCATTCTGGCTGTACTAGGTCCTACGCCTGAAACTGATATTAAATGCCGGAATAAGTTTCGCTCTGCCAAATCAACAAAACCATATAAAGTTTGGGCATCTTCTTTTACAGAAAAGTGGGTGTATAATTTACAGCTTTCGTCTTCAGGCAATTTAGAATAGGTGGTAAGAGATATATTCAAAAAATAACCTATCCCATTACATTCTATTATAACATAAGTAGGGTTTTTCTCAACTAGTCTTCCATTTATGTGGGTAATCATCCGAAAATATAATTATAATAAAAATTGATTACTTTTTTGATTGGGCATCTATTACACCTATTGTTACCATGTTCACAATTTCTCTCACGCTGCTTCCCATTTGAAGTATATGAACTGCTTTTCTCATGCCTAATAAAACTGGCCCAATAGCTTCTGCCTCACCCATCTCTTGCATTAGCTTGTAAGCAATATTACCTGATAAAAGGTTTGGAAAGATCAAGGTATTTGCTGATTTTTCTGCTAATTCAGAGAAAGGAAATTGCTCATTCATTAGCCTTTTATTTAGCGCAAAATTTGCCTGAACTTCCCCATCAACAATCAATCCGGGATATTGTTTGTGAAGGATCTCAACCACCTTTCTGATCTTCTCAACCTCTTCTCCTTCTGCAGAGCCAAAGTTTGAATACGAAAGCATAGCAATCCTGGGTTGCAGATTAAACTGTTTTACCGTTTCTGCTGTTAGGACTGTAATATCAACGAGGTCTTGAACTGAAGGATTAATATTTACAGTAGTATCAGCAAAAAAATAAGGTTGTTTTTTGGTGATTATGATATACATTCCGGCGATCATACGTATTCCATCCTCTACACCAATCACTTGCAATGCAGGACGGATGGTATCAGGATATTTTCTGGTTAATCCGGAGATAAGGGCATCTGCAGAGCCTGTTTCCACCATAGAGGCTCCAAAATAATTCCTTTCTTGCATCAGCTTTCGCGCTTCATATTGAGTTAAGCCTCGACGCTTTCGCTTATCAAACAAATTATCTCCAAACCGGTTGCGTGTTTTTTCTTCTGATTTGCTACGCGGATCAATGATCGGAACTCCCGGAAGATCAATATTGTTCTCTTTGACCATACTTCTTATCTTGTCAACATTACCAAGCAATATCGGCTTAGCAATTCCCTCATCATTTACAATCTGGGCTGCTTTTAATATTTTATAGTTATCAGCCTCTGCAAACACCACGCGCTTCGGATTGCGCTTTGCTTTGCTGGTAATAACTCTTATCAACTTATTATCGAGGCCTAGCCTGTCTTTTAGTTCTTGCTTATATGCCTTCCAATCTGTAATCTTAAATTTAGCAACTTTGGATTTAATCGCTGCTTTAGCTACGGCAGGAGCAACAGTAGCAATCAGTCTGGGATCTAAGGGTTTTGGAATGATATAATCTCTTCCAAAAACCATGTTCTTTGAATCATATGCAGAGTTAACAATTTCCGGAACAGGCTCTTTTGCTAAATTAGCTATCGCATATACAGAGGCTAATTTCATTTCTTCATTAATAGTAGTCGCTCTCACATCCAAAGCACCGCGAAATATAAAAGGGAACCCAAGAACATTATTAACCTGGTTAGGATGGTCAGACCTGCCAGTTGCCATAATAATGTCTTTTCTTGTTTTTATTGCATCATTATAGGCGATTTCTGGATCAGGGTTTGCAAGGGCAAAAACAATGGGATTTTTGGCCATTGATTTTATCATTTTAGTTGTAACAACCCCCCCCACTGAAAGGCCTAAGAACACATCTGCTCCGGCCATTGCATCTTCAAGTGTATCTGCCTTAACATTAGATGCAAAGAATCTCTTTTCAACGCTTAAGTTTTTTCTCGATTTTTTCAATACCCCTTTGCTATCAAGCATAATTATATTTTTCTTTTGAGCACCAAGTGTAATGTAAAGCTTTGCACAAGAAACTGCTGATGCTCCTGCACCATTAACTACTATTTTTGCTTTGGCTATTTTCTTCTTTGCAAGTTCTAGGGCATTTAATAGTGCAGCAGCAGAAATTATAGCCGTTCCATGCTGGTCGTCATGCATAACGGGAATATTAAGCTCCTTTTTCAATCTTTTCTCAATCTCAAAACACTCTGGTGCCTTTATGTCTTCAAGGTTTATTCCTCCAAAGGTTGGCGCTATAGATTTAACTGTTTCCACAAAGCTGTCCACATCTTTATTGCCAACCTCAATATCAAAGACATCTATGTCTGCAAAGATTTTAAATAGCAATCCTTTACCTTCCATTACAGGTTTTGAGGCTTCCGCACCAATATCCCCTAAACCAAGAACTGCAGTGCCATTGGAAATTACGGCTACAAGATTTCCTTTTGCTGTATATTTATATACATTTTCGATATCTTTATCAATCGCCAAGCATGGCTCAGCAACACCGGGAGAATATGCAAGGGCAAGGTCTCGTTGTGAGCTATACGGCTTTGTTGGAACAACTTCAATTTTCCCAGGTTTTTTCTGGGAATGATAGTCTAGCGCTTCTTGTTTTCTTATCTTCATGGTAAAGTTGTTAAGCGAATATAGGAAATGATACGTGATTTTTTACTTGTTTGATTTTAAAATTTGTATTATTACTTCAATATGAAAAAAATTATTGCCTTAACTGGTGCAGGCATAAGTGCTGAAAGCGGATTGAGTACATTCCGAGACAGCGGAGGATTGTGGGAGGAATATAATGTTTATGATGTTGCCACTCCTGAAGCATGGGAATCCAATCAAGAATTAGTATTAGAATTTTACAACAAAAGGCGAAAACAGGTTATTGATGCTAGCCCCAATGCCGCCCACCATGCCCTGGCTTCAATGGAAAAGAAATATGATGTTACTATCATTACCCAAAATGTAGATGATCTTCACGAACGAGCTGGGTCCAAAAATGTAGTACATCTTCATGGGGAATTAGGAAAATCGAGAAGCTCGACTGACTCAAGTCTAATCTACAATATTGAGGGATGGGAGCTAAAGCCAGGAGATCTGTGCGAAAAGAAATCACAACTAAGACCTCATGTCGTATGGTTTGGTGAAGCAGTACCAATGATGGAAGTTGCTGCAAGGATTACCGAACAGGCAGATATTTTAATTGTTGTAGGCAGTAGCCTAAGCGTATATCCTGCTGCAGGCCTTATCAGCGTTGCCAAAAAAAACATTCCCAAATACCTTATCGATCCCAAGGAGGTAAGTGTTCATGATATTGATAATCTTTCTTGTATAAAAGAGAAAGCCAGTATTGGCGTTCCAAAACTGGCTAAAACCTTAATGGAAAACGAGAGCTAGTTGTCAATAATCAGCTTCTTGGTTGAATAGACCTTCTGGTCCAAAATCAAGGAATAAAAATATACTCCGCGATTTAATTTTGCTACTGGTACAGCGATCTTTCCTGCCGGCCCATATAATTTTTTCTTGCTGACTATCGCTCCCAACATATTGCGTAAAATGAAATACCCTTCTCCATACCTTGAGTCTAGGGAGTATTCCAAATTAAGCACTTCTTTTGCCGGATTCGGGCTTATATTTATCGAGGGCACAAAGGCATGTTCTATTTTCTCTATTGCTGTTCCAGCGCACCAGCTCGTATCAAAAGCAATCATTTGATACGTTGAATCTGAGGGGCTGGACAAACAATAAAGCGCTGTAAAGCATTGGACATTTGAAGGATTACAATCATCAATAAAGCAATAGGTAATTTGCGCAGTATCATTAAAGGAAGCTCCCCCCTTAATCTCATAATCTGCTTCAAAAGAAATCTTATCCGTCGCCCCCGCATCTATGCTAACCGATTCACCTGATATGCTTACCTGTGGCGGATAACATGAGCCCCAACAAAAGAAATTTACACTTGAGCCTGGAGTTGAATCATTATAAATTTGACCATTGGAAATCATGCTTACTGTCCTCTCAACAATCAATGTTACGGATGTACTGCCAGTATTTCGAACCCAAACATGTGATTGCTTCATATAAGAACTTACGCTAATGCTTCCAGTCATTTCTTCATGGTATTCGCAATTATAATAATAGGTGCCGACTTCTGTTGGTACCCAAACAATAGTGCCTGACCCTGTTCCATTATTGGAAACTGATATGGAATCTCCTGTGCCAATTCCTGCTATTGTTTTCAGCCAGAATGGATGATATGCTGCATTAACGTTAAAGATAAGAGTGTCCCCTATTTTGATTCCAATAGCTGGATCTGGTCCAGCAAAATCTCCTGAAAAGGTATAATCTGTCATGCCGGTTGCCGTGATATCGACAGTGTACGAAACGCCAAAACCGTTATTTGTCGCAAATAGCATTATTAAACCTAGCATTAAGCCCTTCATTAATTTTATCATAATTGCATAAATTAAAAACCAAATATATTAAATATTTACGAAAGTTTCATGAAAAGGGTTCAATAACTATACGTATTTGCTATCATTATGACCGCAAAAGGACAAAAATATAATTTCCAAAACCCTTCCTCTCACAGAATTATTAGTAGGAATTAATTGAAAATATTATTACCTTTACTCGTTATTAATTATAAATCATTGTTATTTGATGGAAGCAGATTATGAGATTAAGGGGGGGGCTTCCCTTAATGATACAGCGCAGATCACCTATTGCTTTATCGACGATTGTAATCCTTCAAATGTC
>JYMV01049884.1_pt1 | contig 93128 bp, 88 predicted proteins | sample 338911 | NCBI WGS metagenome assembly JYMV01 (sample SAMN03354496, study PRJNA234377) | hydrothermal vent metagenome | biome: Deep sea; feature: Hydrothermal plumes at the Eastern Lau Spreading Center, Western Pacific Ocean; material: Seawater | place: Tonga | collected 2009 | depth 2000 m m | reverse complement strand
TGGTATGCTTTGCGTATGAGTAAAACTATTTTTATGGGTGCGGCGTTGGTTGCGACATGGCTCGCTGGATGCAGTCAGGTACCGGTTCATGAACTCCACAAATCCGTCGGCACGATAGGTGGGGGCGCTCCGCGTTCGGTCGATCAGCCAACAACGCTGATCGCCACCGACCCGGTCGAATTTCTACTCGCGCGCGCGGACTTTCTGGATCACGCAGGCGAGTCATTAAAGGCCGCGGCAACCCTGGAACGCGGCGTGAGAATCGCGCCAGAAGACGCGAGATTGTGGCTGCGTCTGGCGCAATTGCGCCTTGCCAGCGGTAGCGCCTTGCTGGCCGAGAGTCTCGCCATCAAATCGATATCGCTGGCCGCCGATGATCGCGATCTGTTGCGACGCAGCTGGGAGGTCATCAGCGATGCCCGCGCCAAAGCGGGCGACCCCGGCGGTTCTGAAGTCGCGCGCCAACGTGCCATCGCGTTACAATGATTGCGTGACTGTCTACGCGCTGGATAAATTGATTGCCGAAACCCGTCGCCTCGCGGCGGAGTATCGGCGCACCACGGGCAAGCCCTTGCCCGGGGTTAGTAATGAGATCGCCGAAAATGATGCAGCACGTCTCCTCGACCTGACGTTATGTGAGGATCGTGGTAATGGCTATGACGCCGTCGGCAGTGGTCAGTTCGAAGGCAAACGGGTCATCATCAAGGCGCGTACCATTTTTGATGACAGCAAATCCGGTCAGCGCATTGGCCAACTCAAGGTGGATAAAGACTGGGACAGCGTGATTCTGGTGTTGATGGACGAGGACTACGAGCCGTTTGAGATGTTTGAGGCCGAGCGAGAGGATATCATCGACGCCATTGACGGGGCCTCCACTAGCCGTAAAAAACGCGGCGCGATGTCGGTGGCCCGCTTCAAGATTGTCGGGCAGTTGGTGTGGACGCGAGAAGAAGGGCGACTTTGATTTCGATGTACAAATATGTCTGCTACCATCGGGCTCGCTGAGCCGACCTCCGCGGAGATATTATCCGCTTCCGGTTCGCTGGCTGAGGCGATCCCCGGGTTCGCCGTACGCGCTGCTCAGCAGGAAATGGCGAGCGCAATCGAGTCGGCATTGGCCTCGCGAACATCGTTGATCGCCGAAGCTGGCACCGGCACCGGCAAAACCTTTGCTTATCTGGTGCCTGCGTTGCTCTCCGCGGGTCGGGTCATCATTTCCACCGGTACCCGCAACCTTCAGGATCAACTGTTTCACCGCGACCTGCCGCAGGTACGGCGCGCGCTGGGCGTGTCCGGGGTCATGGCCCAACTCAAGGGGCGTTCCAATTATCTGTGCTGGTATCGTCTGTCTCGTACCGAGTCGGATGGGCACCTGTCATCGCGGCAAGAGGCGAGTGAGTTGGTTACCCTGCGCGAGTGGGGCGAAGTCTCCACGACTGGCGATGTTTCCGAACTGGATGAAATATCCGAGTCATCCTCCATCTGGGGGCAGGTGACTTCAACGGCGGATAACTGTTTGGGGCAGGAATGCCCGGATCATCGTAACTGCTTTCTTCTGGCTGCCAGAAAGCGTGCACAGGAAGCCGACTTGGTCGTCGTCAATCATCATTTACTGTGCGCCGATCTGGGTTTGAAGGATGCGGGCTTTGGCGAATTGTTACCCGAGGCTGATGCCATCATTGTCGATGAGGCACATCAGTTGCCAGAAATAGCGAGTCTGTTTTTTGGCGAGTCGGTGTCGTCTCGCCAATTACAGGAACTTGCTCGTGACGCGACCGCGGAGTCGCTGAAAACGGCAGCAGAAAATCGCGACGTAATGGATCTTTCCGATCAAATGCAACGCAGTCTCTATGATCTGCGCTTGGCGTTTGGGCGTCAGCCGGTGCGCGGCGCGTGGTCGGAGATGGCGCGCTTCGAACATGTTGAGCGTTCACTGCAGGCGTTAATGAAGCATCTCGGTGCGCTCGGCGATGCGCTGGATATCATATCCGAGCGCAGTAAGGGGCTGTTGACCTGTCGTCGTCGTAGTGCGGAACTGTTGTCGGCATTGCAACGATTGTCTGATCAGGACGACCAAGAGTCGGTACGTTGGTTTGAAACCTATCGTCGCAGCGTGGTCTTTCAGCGTACGCCGCTGGATATTGCCGAGCCGTTTCGCAAGCGTATGGATGAACAAGGTGGCAGCTGGGTTTTCACCTCCGCGACGCTGACCGTGGCCGACAAGTTTGATCACTTTCAACAGCGTTTGGGATTGCATGACGTTGTCGGTCAAGCCTGGGTTAGCCCGTTTGATTTCTCACAGCAGAGCTGCCTGTATTTGCCCCAGGGATTGCCAGATCCGAATACATCGGACTATATCGATGCGGTAATGAGCGTGATGTTCGATGTGCTTCAGGCGAGCGGAGGGCGCGCATTTTTGTTGTTCACCAGCCACCGCGCGGTGCAAAGCGCCGCTGAGTGGTTACACGGAAAATTAACCTATCCCTTGTTAGTACAAGGGGATTCACCGCGTACCCAGTTGCTGGACAAGTTTCGCGCGGCGGGCAATGCCGTGTTACTGGGTACCAGCAGCTTTTGGGAGGGGGTGGACGTGCGTGGTGAGGCCCTGTCGTGCGTGATGATCGACAAGCTGCCATTTGCGGTGCCGGATGATCCGGTATTGAAGGCAAGGATGGATGCCTGTCGGCGCAGCGGCGGCAACCCATTTATGGATTTTCAACTACCGTCAGCGGTTATTTCGTTGAAGCAAGGTGTGGGGCGTCTGATCCGTGATGTTGAAGACACCGGTGTTTTGGTCTTGTGCGATCCACGGTTGCGTAGCAAATCGTATGGTCGAATCTTTCTGCGCAGTCTGCCGCCGATGCCGGTGACGCACGACATCAGCGACGTGGAGGCATTTTTTGATGCGCAACCTGTTAGCGATTGAAACCGCGACCGAGGCCTGTTCCGCCGCGCTGTGGGTCGATGGAAAAATCATCGAACGTTACGAGATAGCGCCTCGACAACACGCACGACGCATACTCGACATGATCGATGAGGTCTTGGCTGAGGCGGGTGTGGTGAAGTCGCAACTGGACGCGATCGCGTTTGGGCGTGGTCCCGGCGCCTTCACCGGCTTGCGCATCGCGGCCGGAGTGGCGCAGGGCATCGCGTTTGGACTGGATCTGCCAGTAGCGCCCGTATCGACATTGGCGGCTCTGGCTCAGTCCGTTGATCACGGTAGATACAGCCAGGTACTGGCGGTGTTGGATGCCCGCATGCAACAGGTCTATGCCGGTGCGTACGGTGTGGGTGACGATGGTCTGGTCGAGCTACAAGGGACCGAGACGGTGGTCGATGCCGAAGACATGGACTTGCCTGAAGGGGATTCCTGGTTTGGCGTCGGCTCAGGTTGGAAAGAGTATGGGCTGGTGATCCAGGAGCGGATGAATTCGCGGTTGGCGGGGTTTGATGCAGATCGATTTCCACGGGCCGAATCCATCGCGCGACTGGGTGCAAAAATGCTCGCAGCGGGTCAGGGGGTGGCACCGGAACAGGCCTTGCCGGTCTATTTGCGTGACCAAGTGGCTGATCGTTCAGCCAAAGTGTGAGGAGATACTTTTAAGTCATCGAAATAGTGGGTAAGTATAAAACCACCTAAAACCATCCTATTTTAGTAATCCCCCTCCTTGGCCGACACCCATGGGACTATATTTAGTGTGATTGAGAAGAGTGGGTATGCGCCATTTTTAGATCCAAACATTTATCGGAGCTATTTTTCCTTATCGTGGTGGTCGTGACGGTCGCGCTGTTGTGGTGGAACGGACAGGTTCGGTTGGTACAGTTTGAACAGTCTCAGGCGGAGTTGGGCCAAAGCTTGAGCGAGACTACCGCTACGGGGATCGAACGAATCATTGCGGACCGGGTGCGGGAAGTTACCCTGTTTGTGGATGATTTTCACGGCGATATCGACCGGCTCGCGTCGAATCTAGATGATGATGACCTGCTCGACCAGATCACCGAACAAGTGGTTCAGCATTTTCCCGGTGCGTTTACCTTTACCTTGGCAGACCCCAAGGGTAATCCTCTTCTCGAGGATATCGAAGGCCTGGTGGGTGATCTATGCCGCGTGGACATACGGCAATTTTCGTTGTCGTCAGTCGAACCGGATGGGCAACATCTGGATAGAATCTTTATTCATCCGCAACCATTCCATTATCACTTCGATATTATGATTCCGTGGAAGGGTTCGGCGGGCACCGGTGTGTTCTTTGTCAGCTTTGAGGCCACAGAACTGATTCACTTGATAGCGGCCCATGAGGTGCCGGGGCAGCGGATTTATTTGGAACGAACAGATGCCCCGGGATTGATTGAGGTGAGTTCGGAAGGTACCCGTAATCAGATAGATCGAGAAATGCGATTCTCTAAATCCGAAGAGGCGCGCGTTGGCTCGCGTCTTTCAATCAGTGGGACGCGATGGAGTGCGGTGGTCATTCCCGATGTCAGCTTGATGGATAATTTTCGTAGTCAATTGATCAGACAGTCCAGCTTGACGCTTGTTGGGGTCATCGTTATTGGGTTGGTGCTGGTGGTTTTCAATCAGCGCGAAGAGCGGCGGCGGACGGATGCTGAAAAAGCGCTTGAGCGGAGCAATGCGGAACTGGATATTCGCGTACACCAGCGCACGCGAGAATTGAACAGCGCCATCGCCGACGTTCGCGAAAATGAATTGCGTTTCCGTACCTTGATCGAGTTAGCGCCCTTCGCCATCGTGGTGATTGATCGAGCAGGTCATATTCGCCTGGCCAGTGCCGCGGCCTATCGAATGTTTGGCGTTGATGAGGGTGACTTGCTGGAGCGATCGGTTGATGATTTTCTGCCCGAGGAGTTGGGTGTAAAACATATTGGCGACTTTGATCAAGACCCCGAGCCGAGAATGCTGGGTTTGTCGCGCCCACTTGATGCCCATCGTCTGGACGGCACGCGGATTCCCGTGGAGATTGGTTTGAGTCCGGCTTATGTCGATGGCCAACAAATGATTGTTGCCTTTGTCTCCGATATCAGTGAGCGACGTGCCGCTGAATTACTAGCCGCGGAGAGGGCTGAATCACTGGAACAAAGCAATCAGGAGTTGGAACAGTTCGCGTATGTAGCATCACATGACCTGCGCGAGCCGTTGCGTATGATTTCCAGTTATCTGGGCCTGTTATCACGCCGCTACACGGGTCAGCTTGACGATGATGCCGATGAGTTCATCCATTTCGCCGTCGATGGCGCGGCGCGCATGTCCGGCATGATCGAGGATTTATTGCAGTATTCGAGGATTGGAACCCAAGGCGGCGAACTGCATCCGACCAACAGTGGTGAGGCGCTATCGGAGGTGCTGCGGGATCTATCCATGGCCATCGAGGAAGGTGAGGCCCAGATTGAAGTGGGTGATATGCCTTGGGTGATGGCAGATTCAACCCAACTGCGGCGTCTGTTATCCAACCTGATCGGCAATGCCCTCAAGTATCGCGGCGAGGCTATTCCCGAAATCAGTATTCACAGTGAATTCAAGAACAGTCGCTGGGAATTTACCATCAGTGACAATGGGATCGGCATTGATCCCGAATTTCATGATCGAATTTTCCGGATATTTCAACGTCTGCATGGGCGCGGAGAGTACTCAGGTAGTGGGCTTGGTTTGGCAGTGTGTCGTAAAATCGTCGAGCGTCATGGGGGGCAGATCTGGGTTGAGTCAAGACCACTGGGTGGTTCCCTGTTCGTATTTACACTGGGCGAAGCACAGAGCCAGAAAGAGGCCGCCAAGGAGTTTTGAGCGTGAATTTGGATTCGATGGACCTGTTGATAATTGAAGATAATCCAGGTGACGTGGTGTTGGCGAAAGAGATATTGTCGCAGGTTGAGCGACCCGTTTCGATTCGGGTCGCCGAAGATGGTGAAACCGCACTCAGTATGTTGGACGAGCACCTGCCAAATATGGTGTTGCTGGATCTTAACTTGCCCCGTATCAGTGGTCAGGACGTGTTGCGGGCGATTCGCGAAAACCCCAAGTCCCATGCCTGCCCGGTGATTGTCTTTTCGACATCCGATGCCGAACGGGATGTTGTAGCGGCCTATGATGGTGGTGCAAATTGCTACATAACCAAGCCCGTGGATTTGGACCGGTTTTTCAAGGTGGTTCGGTCCATCGAGAACTTTTGGCTCGATGTAGTGCGATTACCCGCGAGTTAATCAGAGTTGCTCTAGCTCCTTTTAGGTTTCTTTTGCCGCCCTTTGAATTCGGCAATGCCCCGTACAATCTGTTCCGCAGGAATCTCGTCAAGCGTATCAAATCGAGTGATCGCAGCGGTTACCAAGGCATTAATGTCGGTGAGTTCCTGCCCCTGCGGATCCAGCGTGTTGCCGAGTCCATGCAGTCCGCCAACCTGAACCCGAATCGCCTTGCCATGCGGCAATTTTCCCTTGTCCATAATTTTAAGCGCGAAGTTCGCACAATGGCGTAGGTAGCTTAAAACTTCGACACAATTATCTCGTGCCTCGGTGTTTTTACACCCGGCGATCTCGCGCCCTGCGAGCAAATGGCGATGGGAGAATCGGCAAGGGTAGTGATTGTTGAGAATGGTTTTCTCAAAGACGCAGTGAACCAGATTCAACTCGCGCAGTGTTTCACGAAATTCAGTTTCATCAACCATGACGCTAACAGGCCCTAGTCATCGTGCGATTGTTTGAAACGATGAATGAGGCGACGATCGCGTTTGCTCGGTTTTCGTTCCGCCTGTGGGTGTGCCGCGTACTGCTGCCGTCGAGTTTCGGTGGCCGCTTCGCGTTGCGTGATGCTGTCTTCCGATTCGGTATAAAGCAACGTCGCTTCCGCGGCCGGGCGTCTATGTTTGCTCAGTCCCGCAACGTTTACCGTCCACTCCAGTTCGTTTTTGTGAATGCGGATGCTGGTACCAACCTCGATTTCCTTGGATGGCTTGGCGCGGGTGCCATCGACATGCACTTTGCCGCCATTGATGGCCTCTGTCGCAATCGCACGGGTCTTGAAAAAGCGCGCGGCCCACAGCCACTTGTCGAGCCTGAGTTTGGCAAGTGGCTGCTTATCACCTTTGCCCATAGATACGGCTCAGATTAGATTCTGTTGCAGAATGTCGTCGAGTTTACCCTGCATGTCGAGGTCTGACAGGTCGTCATAACCACCGACGTGATAGGCGCCAATAAAGATCTGTGGCACACTACGTCGGCGGCTGCTTTTCCTCATGATCTGCATTTGCTCGGGATCCAAATCAACCCGAATCTCGCGATACTCGATACCTTTGCGTTGTAATAACTGTTTCGCCCTGACGCAGTAAGGACACATGGCGGTACTGTAGACGATGACTGCAGACAAAATACGACTCCGAATTGACTGACATAGACCCAATCTAGGGCGGTCTGAATAAAGTATGCCTATAGTGACACTAAGATCGGTTCGATGATAGTTGCCCCAAGTGTTCGCGCGCTTCGGTGATGCGGCGTAGCAATCGCTCACGGTTTTCATTCGGCACGCTACTCAGTCGACTGGTCGATCGCCTTGGCGATCAAGTCATAGCGATAATCATAATGGTTTTTAAGACCCATGCCGGATGCCAGTATTGAAGACAAAGTCTCAGTACATAGCAGGGTATTTTGACCGTCACGGTCAAACCGTTCGATGGCGAGTGCTGGCATGCCCTTGAACCCGCAGGCCCAGTAGCGAGGCACATCAAATCCTGCGGCGCGGCGCATATCCAGCGCCATGGCGTTGAGTTCAATAATGCCGGGGTAGCGGGTCGTTTGCTCAAATTCGAACGCAGTTTCCTACTGATTTGGCGCAAGGGCTACGCGATGAGAATCGCCCCGCTTGATGATGAGCAATTGAGCCTGTTGCAGGAAATTGAGGCCGGTCATCAGCTTGAGGATCTGGTATTGATGCAAGTAACAGCCCCGAGCGACTCCAGCACGCCATGGTTCGGTGCTGGATAACAGGATGGCATATTTAAGTCGGGTTAAGGCGGGTAGATCGTAGTGTCTACTCTCGGTGCATAAGACAATACACACACGGTGCCAGCAATAGACTAACCAACAGTGAAAAACTGAGCCCAAATACGATCGTTAAGGCCAGCGGTTGTAACATCTCAGCACCTTCGCCCAGCGCCAGTGCCAGCGGCGTCAGTCCCGCAACCGTGGTCAGTGTCGTCATGAGAATGGGTCGCAGTCGAATACGTGCGGCCGCAACGATCGCATCCGTGACTTGCATATCTTGTCGACGTTGAATCTCGATACACTCGACCAACACAATGGCATTGTTGACAACAATGCCGGCCAGCATGATCAGCCCCAGTCGCACCGGCATGGATACGGGTAACCCGAGCAGGGAAAGCCCTAGTGTCACGCCAATCACCGCAAACGGAACGCTGGTAATAATGACCAGTGGATTGCGTAGCGATTCGTATTGCACGGCCATGACCACGAAGACCAGAAAGATCGCAAGTCCAATCAACGCCATGCCGAGTTCGCGACTGGCCTGCAAGGTATCTCCAGCGCCGCCTTCATAAAATCCGTATCCATCCTCGATGGGGACCTGCTCCAGACGTCCAAGTATACTCTCCAGCACCTCGCCGAGTGGGGTGGTGCCATCGAGTGAGGCGCTGACCTCCACGATGCGCTGCTGCAGGTCACGTCGAATCGTGGCCGGCGATGCGACCAGTTCAACCGTTGCGACATCGGCCAGATGTACAATCTGTCCGCTGCTTGAGCGCAGGATGATCTCGTCGAGGTGTTGCGGCGCGGATAATGATGCGGGTGCGAGTCGTAGGCGAACATCAATGCTGCGGTCACCATCGATATAGTCGCTGACAATGATGCCTTCCAGTGCATTGCGTACTGCGCTGCCGATGTCTTTCCCGGTGACGCCAAAACGTGCGGCGCGCTCGTGATTGATCACCACCGCGAGTTCCTGTTTTTTATCTTCAAGGGAATGTTCTAGGTTACGCACCCCTTGTACCGATTCGAGCGCGGAGACAAAGCGATCGCCAATGTCCTCGAGGGTGTCCAGACTTTGTCCCTGCACGCGGATGCTGATGTCATCGTCACCATGACTGAGGCTGACTCCGCGTAGCCCTCTAACCCGCATGCGTACTGATACCCCCACCAGGCCGAGTTGGGCAACTTCTTTTTGCATGACGGATACCCACGCGTCGCTGCTTAGATTGCGCCGTGATCGGGGCGTCAGTTGCACCGACAGGCTGCTGCGATTGCTTGACTCGTAACTGGAGCGCCCGAAGACGAATCCCCCCACTTGTGCAAACACGCTTTCAACATCGTCACGCGACTGATATAGGGTTTCAATGTCTCGAACAATATCGTCCATGCGTTCAAGGTTGATGCCGGGATCGGCCGTGATGCTGACGCGAATCTGGCCATCGTCCATGCTCGGCAGGAACGTCTCATCCAGCGATAAAAGGGTGGGTACGCTCCACGCGAGCAGCGCGATAAACACTCCAATCACGATCCACGGTGCATTGAGTGCCTTTCTGATGTTGTCCGAGTACCTGTTTTGCAGACGCTGCATGGTGTTATCAATATGGGTGCGGAAGGTATTGGTCGGCATTAGCCCGATGCGCGTCGCCAGTGCGGGAACCAGCGTGAGTGCGACCAGCATGGACGCAAGAATCGCAGCGGAGATGGTGAAGATCAGTTCCCGGAACAGCAGTCCCGTGAGTCCGGTGATAAATAGGAACGGCAGGATCGCCGCCAGATTGGTCATGGTGGAGGCGACGATGGCGCTGTTGACCTCGCCAGCGGCCTCTACCGGCGCTTGTTCGAGATTGCTATCGACGTGCTGATGTCGGGTGATGTTTTCCAGCATTACAATGGTGCTGTCGACTAGCAAACCAATGCCCAGCGCCAGTCCGCCCAGAGTCATGACGTTGAGTGTCAGGTCGCCGAACCCCATCAATAGAAAGGTCACCAGAATGGCAATGGGGATGGCGCTACCGATAATCAGGGTGCGCACTAAACTGCCGAGAAACAGGTATACCACCAGCATCGCAAGGATGCCGCCCGACAGCGCGGCCTGGCTGGCGTTGTGCAGTGCCTGGCGCACAAACACCGCCTGATCGGAGACCGTCTCAATCGACACGCCCTTGGGGATCAGTGATTGCTTGCGTAACCAATCAAGGCGGTGACGGACTTCATCCACCACTTCTACGGTATTGGCACCGGGTTGCTTCTGAATCGATATCTTGATGCCGCTATCCTGATTCAGGCGAATGCGCAGGCGCTCATCGGCATGGGTATCCAGTGTGTCGGCAATTTCCCTTAGCAGGATCGGCTGACTACCCTCGTTGGTGGTACTCAGGGCGATGTTGTTTAGGGCCTCAATCGAGTCAAGACGCCCGATGGTGCGACTGCTGATCTGTTGGTTGCCAGACTCAAGACGACCCGCGGCATAGTCTTGATTGTTGTTACGGATCGCGTTGGCAACGGTGTCGAGATCCATGTCACGACCGGCCAGTTTGACGGGATCGGCCAAAACCTGAATTTCGCGCTCGAGACCGCCCCCAACCTCAACCGCAGCAACGCCCGGCAGGGTAAGAAACCATTTGGTGAACACATAGTCGACCCAGGTGGTGAGGGAAACGGCGTCCATACTGTCTGACGCGACCACGATTTCGAGAACCGGTATCTGCGAGGGGTCACGTTTGTAGATGACAGGGGGTTCAATACTGTCGGGTAAGAATCGTTTGGCTCGATCAAGGCGGGTACTCGCATCGCGCAGTGCCTGATCAATATCGGTACCGTAATCGAAACTCAGATCAACGGCGCTGCGTCCTTCGCTGGTGCGTGACTGAACGCGTACCGCACCTTCGGTGATGGCCAGTTGTTCCTCCAGTTGGCGTGTCACCTTGTCTTCCATAATGGTGGCTGGTACGCCCGAGTCGAGAATGCGCACACGGATATCAGGATAGATCAGGTTGGGTAACAAATCGACGCCGAGGCGGCCGAGGCTAAACAAGCCAAGCACGATGATGGCGATGGCGATCATGCTGACCCCGATCGGGTGTCGCGTGGACCATACGGCCAAGCCGCCGCTGGAAAACTTCTGCTTCATTTCGCGGCGGGCAACGCGACCGTTTTTCCGTCACGCAGGCCAAGAAAACCGCGAGTGACAACCGCTATGCCGGCCACCAGTCCCGTCGTGATCTCGATCTGCTGATCGATCCGCATGCCGCTGCCGACATCCACGCGCTGGGCCTTGCCTTGATTAACGATGTAGATATGTTCGCTGCGCGCATCGCGTTGCAGCGCGGCGAAAGGAATCATCAGACGATCGCTTGCAGGTAGTTCAAAGGTGACTTGGCAGAGTTGTCCCATGCGTGTGTTGGCAGGCAAGCGATCGAACTCAAGCTCAACAATGCCTTGGTGCGTCGTGTTATCCAACTGTGGGTGAATGCGGGTTATCTGCGCGCGAACCGGATTTCCATGCTGGGCATCGATTGCAACCGCTGCTGGGTCGCCGACCCGCAACTGTGACAACAGCTGGTCCGATACTTGTACCTCGACAAACAGCGAGTCGGGATTGGTGAGGCCAAGTATGTGTGTGTGATTGCCCACGGCATCGCCCGGCTCGGCGTGCCGCTCGCTGATGATGCCACCAAACGGCGCCTTGATCTCAGTGTACGCAAGCCGGGTCTGGGTCACGCTTTCGTTCGCAAGCGCGACTTGCAGGCCGGTCTTTGCCTGCGCTAGTTCATCATCGGACGCCAGCCGTTCGGCGTTCAATTGTTTAACCCTGGTCAAGGTCAACTCGGCTTGCTGCCGACTGGCTCGTTCGCGTTCCAGTTCAGCCTTTAACAGTCGTTGATCGAGTGTCGCGAGAACATCACCGGTGTTTACGCGGTCACCCGCATAAAATGGCAAGGATACGATCGCACCATCCACCTGAGTAAAAATTCGAACGCTCTGGCGTGCTTGAAGCGTGCCGCTGCGCGTACGGGTCATGCTGATGCGTTGCAGGGTCGCGATGCGGGTTTCTACGGCATGCGGCGCCGATGAACCATGGTGGGAGGAGGGGGTGTTGGTCTCATCCGAGCAACCAAGCAACCCCATCGTTAGCAGCGCGGCAAGCAGTGAAGACAGTCGATTCATCAGATTTTGTAGTGTTTTATCTTGCGTTTAATATTGCTTTGCACGATTAGACCGATCACCGTGAAGGGTAAGGTAATTTCGATCTCCGGATAGATGTCGTTCAGTGGCATCAAATAACGTCGCCCATCGGCCTCGATATACTGTCGAAACCAGCGTTCTTCACCATGTTCGGCGAACACAAAGTGACCATGATTGCAGCGCTCCATTGGCTCGATAATGACAACGCATCCATCGGGAAACTCGGGTTCCATGCTATTGTCGGTGACTTGAAGGGCGTAGGGTTCTTTGTTGCCACATCCTTCACCAATGGTATTTATATCGTCTTCCACAATTCCAACCTCTGATAAGATAGCTGATCGACTGGATCAGCTCTGAACTTTAAACACGTAACTGGATATATAGTATCAGTTTGGCATGCATACACTCTACACATCAGAACCCCATACTGACCGGCGCGACTGGCAGAATATCCGCGCGATGGCCCCACTTTTGTGGGATTACCGCGGTCGTGCGGCGTTGGCGCTGCTGTCGCTGGTGCTGGCCAAGGTTGCAAATGTCGGCGTACCGCTGGTTCTGAAGGAAATCGTGGATAGTCTTGATGCCACCGGCGCCGGGCCACTGGTGTTGCCGCTGACCTTTCTGCTCGGCTATGGTGCGCTGCGTTTGGCGGCGTCGCTGTTCAATGAATTGCGCGATGCGGTATTTGCCAAAGTCCGCTATCGCGCGATGCGGCAGATTTCCCTGAAGGTTCTGCGGCATTTGCACGAGCTTAGTCTGCGTTTCCATTTGCAGCGCAAAACCGGCGCGATCAGTCAGGATCTGGATCGCGGTACCCGTAGCCTGAGCAGTATCCTCAACTATCTGTTGTTTAACATCCTGCCAACCATGGCGGAGTTCGTGTTGGTGGCGTCGATTCTGTTTAGTCAGTACGACGCCAAGTTTGCGTTCGTGACGTTTTTGACGGTCGCGGCATATGTCATATTCACGCTGATGGTGACCGAGTGGCGCATGCATTTTCGTTTGACTATGAACGCACTCGATTCTGAGGCCAATTCCCGTTCCGTCGATAGCCTGATTAACTACGAGACGGTGAAATATTTCGGTAACGAGGAGTTGGAGCTAAATCGCTACGACAGCACGCTCGAAAAGTGGGAGCACGCCGCAGTGCAAAGTCAGACATCCATGTCGGCGTTAAATTTCGGGCAGGGATCCATCATCGCGGTCGGTGTCACGTTTCTGATGATTTTTGCCGCTAATGGTGTGGTTTCCGGCGAGATGAGCATGGGCGATCTGGTGTTGGTCAACGCCCTGTTATTGCAGTTGTTTATCCCGTTAAATTTTCTCGGCATTGTCTATCGTCAACTCAAGTATTCGTTTGCGGATATGGATTTGATGGTGAAGTTGCTGGAAACCGAGGCCGAGGTACAGGATGCGGAGCAGGCCACGAGCCTGAAAACCGATCATGCGAAGGTATGTTTCGACGCCGTCAATTTTTCCTATCAACCCGAGCGCCCGATCCTGAAGGATTTTAGTTTGACCCTGGAGCCGGGCAAGAAGGTCGCAGTGGTCGGTCCTAGTGGGGCTGGTAAGTCGACGCTCGCGCGCTTGTTGTTTCGGTTTTACGATGTGACCGATGGTAGTATCACCATCGATGGGCAAGATATTCGTGAGGTGACACAGGATTCACTACGCGCCGCGATCGGTATTGTGCCACAGGACGTGGTGTTGTTTAACGATACCTTGTACTACAACCTGGCGTATGCGCGACCCGATGCCAGCCGTGCCGAGATCGAACAGGCGGCGGCCATGGCGCACATAAAAGAATTTATCGAATCGTTGCCCGATGCCTACGAAACCATGGTGGGTGAACGTGGCCTTAAGTTGTCGGGTGGTGAGAAACAGCGCGTGGCCATTGCCCGCGCGATCTTGAAACAGCCATCCGTGCTGGTATTTGACGAGGCGACCTCTGCGCTTGACACCAAAACCGAACAAGACATCCAGGAAACGTTGGCCGAAGTCGCCAAGAATCGTACCACGCTGGTGATTGCCCATCGTCTGTCCACCATTGTCGATGCCGATCAGATCGTGGTGTTGGATCAGGGTTCGATCGTAGAGCGGGGCACGCACGAGGAACTGTTGGCACACAACGGCCACTATCTAACGATGTGGGAGTTGCAGAAAAAAGAACCACAGGGTAGTTCAGGGTCATGAACATCTATCTGGTTGGCGGTGCGGTGCGTGATCATCTGCTGGATGTGACGCCGATCGATCGCGACTGGGTGGTGGTAGGTGCGACCGAACAAGATATGCTCGATCAAGGTTATAAACCCGTGCACGGCGATTTTCCGGTGTTCCAGCATACGGATACCGGTGAGGAGTATGCGCTCGCACGCACCGAGCGCAAAACCGGCGAGGGCTACACCGGGTTTGCAACCTGTAGCGATTCTGATGTGACGCTGGAACAGGATTTGGCGCGTCGTGATCTTACGATTAATGCGATGGCGGAGGATGGTCAGGGGCAACTGATCGATCCCTTTAATGGTCAGCAAGATCTGCAGGACGGTCGCTTGCGTCATGTATCGCCCGCGTTTGTCGAGGATCCGCTGCGCGTGTTGCGCGTCGCACGATTTGCCGCGCGACTGGGGCAGTGGGGTTTTAGTGTTGCGCATGAGACCCATGGTTTGATGAAAACCATGGTAGCGTCCAGTGAGTTGTCTGCGTTATCGCGCGACCGGGTTTGGTCTGAGACATTTCGTGCGATGTTTGATCCACAGCCGCAGAGATACTTTGTGGTATTGCAGCGCTGTGGTGCGCTGGCACAGATTTTCCCCGAGATTCATCATCAACTCGACTCCAGTGACAGTGGACATGGCAATACCACCCCAACACCGACTGCACTGGAGGTGCTGGCACGAGCGGCCACCAAAACCGAGCGCGCGGACATCCGTTTTGTGGTGTTTTGTCTGGCGCTGGATCTATCCGACTCCATCGCAACGCTGTTTTCGAGTTGGGCGATTCCCCCTCGGCTGACGGAGTTGGCTGACGTCGCCGCCATTTTATGGGCAGAAACCAATCCCTCGTCGGCGGATGATATGCTGTCGTTACTGGAGCGCGTCGATGCAATACGGCGTGAACAGCGGGCGCGTGATGCGCTGATGGTTTGCGAACTGTTAACGGAAGCCGACCCACCCAGGTTGTCGGTGTTACGGCGTTCACTTGATGCCATGTTGGCGGTCGACACGGCACCGGTACAGGCATCCGGTGTGAGCGGCCCTGAATTCGGGCAGGCGGTTCGAGTGCTGCGTTTGCAGGCCGTTTCCGAGGCGATTGCACAGGAGAAAACTCATGACTAATTTGTTGCAACGAACATGCGTCGCACTGGCAAAGGGTTCACCTGCGTTGACGTCCGATCAAGCCAAGCTGCTGGGTGAGCAAGTCGATGGTTGGAGCATTAATGCGGACGCCAACGCAATTGAGCGCGATTTTCGCTTCAAGAACTATTACGAAACCATCGCATTCGTGAACGCGATGGCGTGGATTGTCCATCGGGAGGACCATCACCCCGATTTGGAGATCGGCTACAACCACTGTTTGGTGCAATTCAGTACTCACTCGGTCGGCGGGCTATCCGATAATGATTTTATCTGTGCCGCAAAAATCAATGCCATCCAAGACTGAAGTTAAAAACAGTGCCCGACTCGCGCAGCGCGCCGCGGCACTGGAAATACTGTATGACGTAGTCGATGGCATCAATCGCTGTCCAGATCTGGACAGCCTGTTAAATCACTCTCTGCGCGTGTTGAAGGAAATGGTCGGCGCTCGTTCCGCAACGGTGAGGACGCTGAATTCCAAGGGAGAGATGTGCCTGGTCGCGAGTCTGGGTTTTGATGAAGATGATGTTGCCACGCGGATTACCTTGCCGGTGGAGAACTGTTTTTGTAATCAGGCTTTGTCTCGCGGTGAATTGCTGTGCAAGAGCGATCCGGAAAGTTGTTCCTTATTAACGGGTGATGCAGTACTGGATGCGTCATCTTCGCAGATGATTGTGTTGCCGCTGTATTATCAGGGGGCCACGCTGGGTGTATTCAATCTTTTTTTGGACGATGAGGGCATGGCCAAACGCGAGGACGTGCTGGATCTGTTGCGACGGATCGGCCATCAACTGGGTGTCGCGGTCGCCAACGCCCGGCAGGTGGAAGAACTTCAGCAGCATACCATCCGCAATACACGCGCATCACTTGCCCATGAGTTGCACGATTCGCTCGCACAGACGCTCGCCAGTTTGCGCTTTCAAGTTCAGGCCTTACAGGAAACGGTAGGCGGCACCTTGCCCGTATTGGTCGATCGGCAGTTAAATCAGATAGGCGATGGTGTGGAACAGGCGCATACCGAGTTGCGCACGTTACTGGCACATTTCCGCGCGCCGATGGATGGCAACGAATTGGTCTCATCGATCCAGCAGGTGGTTGATCGATTTAATCAGGACTCAGGTATTAACGGTATCTTCCAGAAAGAGTGCGGACAGGTGCTGTTGCCCGATGAAGTTCAACGACAGGTTCTGCGTATCGTGCAAGAGGCGTTGACGAATGTTCGCAAGCACGCCAACGCCCGTACCGCGCGCGTGTTGTTGCGCGCTGTCGGGAATCACTACACGGTGCTGATCGAAGACGATGGCCAGGGTTTGGTGGGACATCGCAGTAAACACGAAGGGGAGCAACTGGGGCTTGAGATCATGCACGAGCGAGCCCGTGCACTGGAAGGGGAGTTGCGGGTGGAAAGCGAGCGCAGCGAAGGCACGCGTGTCGAGTTGTCATTTCAGTGTCAGTCAGTGATTCGTTCCGTGGACGTCAAGGACGTAGAATAGCCGTCATGAGAATTCTAATTATTGATGACCATGCCCTGTTTCGTTTTGGCATTGAGGAGTTGCTAAGTCGGCGCTCGATCGAAGTGGTTGCAGCAGTGGGTGATGGTGCCGAAGGCGTCCGCATCGCGCTACAAACGGTTCCCGACATTATTCTGTTGGATATGCGCATGCCGGGGATGTCGGGGCTGGAGGTGCTCAAGGCGCTAAAAGAACAAGGCTCAGAGGTTCCGGTGGCGATATTGACCACCAGCGGCGATGAGAGCGACTTGGTCAAGGCGTTGCAGGCCGGTGCGCGAGGCTATCTATTGAAAGACATGGAACCCGATGACCTACCCAGAAAGCTGATGGAAATTGTTGCCGGACATACGGTGGTCGCACCCGAACTTGCGGGGGTTTTGGCACGGGTGGTGCAGGGTGATGCCGTGGTTGCCCAGTCAACGGATCAGCCCAACCTGACGCCGCGTGAGTATGAGATTCTTGGACACGTTGCTGCCGGGCAAAGTAACAAGGTGATTGCCAGGAATCTCGATATTTCCGAGGGTACCGTCAAACTGCACGTGAAATCGATCCTGCGAAAGCTCGGTGTACGCTCCCGCGTGGAGGCGGCAGTGCTTGCCGTTGAAAACAACTGGTGCGGGAGATCCGCCACATGAAAAAACTTAGTGATCTGGTTGCAGAGGCCCTGACTGAAGTCGAAGAACAGTTCCCATGGGATTTATCCGAGTATTTGGAGCAGGGCAAAGAGTTACTGCTATTGGACATCCGCGAACCCGCAGAATACGCGGCCATGCATATTGCCGGTTCGATCAATGTGCCACGAGGTATTCTCGAATCATCCTGTGAGTTCGGTTTCGATGACACCATTCCCGAGTTGGCCATGGCACGCGATAAAGAGATCGCGGTGATCTGTCGATCTGGCAATCGCAGTGCATTGGCGGCTTTGACCATGAAGTGGATGGGTTACCAAAACGCGTGGTCGTTAAAAACCGGATTACGCGGTTGGAACGACGCCGAGCAGCCGATGGTGGATCAAGAAGGTAATGAAGTCGATATTGATGACGCGGATGAGTTTTTATCGACGAAGTTACGTCCCGATCAGATTGCTCCTACTCACTAGATTGCTCTGCTGGCGTCTTAAACCAGTTCAGTTTCTCTCTCAGGGTCACCACCTCACCAATAATAATCAGTGTCGGTGCCTTGGGTTTCTCGGCTTCGATCGCATCATGCAGGGTGCTGAGTGTCGCGGTGATCACGCGCTGGTTTGCAGTGGTGCCTTGTTGCACCAGCGCCACGGGCATATCCGGCGACACGCCGTGTTCAACCAACTTGTCGCAAATAATGTCGATGCCACGCAGTCCCATATAAATGACCACGGTCTGACGTGGCTGGGATAACAGATCCCAGTTCAGATCAATGGTGCCATCTTTAAGTTGACCAGTGACAAACACCGTGGATTGCGCGTAGTCGCGATGGGTTAGCGGGATGCCGGCATAGGTCGAACAGCCAGATGCGGCCGTTACCCCGGGAACCACTTGAAACGGCACGCCCTCTGCGGCCAGTGTTTCAATCTCTTCGCCACCACGACCAAAGATGAACGGGTCGCCACCTTTTAAACGTAATACACGTTTGCCTTGCTTCGCCAGTTTGGCGAGCAGGCTGTTGATCTCATTTTGTGGCATGGAATGGTTGGATCGTTCCTTGCCAACATAAATGCGTTCGGCATCGCGTCGCGTCAGGTTGAGTACACCTTCCGATACCAAGCGGTCGTGTAATACGACGTCGGCTTGTTGCATTAATCGCAGCGCGCGAAAGCTGAGGAGGTCGGGGTCACCTGGTCCGCCACCGACGAGATAGACCTCACCCTTGCAGCGGTCGCTATCGACCTCGTTGCTGAGAATCTCCTCTAACGTGGTGCGTGCTTGTTCGTCTTGTCCGCTTAATACCATTTCAGTCACTGGCCCACCGAGAACCTTTTCCCAAAAGGTGCGGCGTTCTTCGACGCTACTAAAACGCTCTTTAACCTTGTCGCGAAAACTTCGGGTGAGTTCGGCCAGGCGCCCATAAGCGGTTGGAATGATGGACTCGATCTTGCCGCGCAGCAGACGTGCCAAGATCGGGGATGCGCCACCGGTTGATACCGCAATCACCACCGGCGAACGATCAATAATCGATGGCATCACGAAGCTACAAAGCGCTGGACTATCAACGACGTTGCAGGGCAGGCATCGGGCTTGTGCAAGCTCGGATACCAAGCGATTGACTTGGTCATCATCGGTGGCGGCAATCACCAGATGCACGCCTTCAAGGTCGGTTGCTTCAAACTGGCGAGCGATATGGGTGAGTTGATTACTGCTTTTCAGGCTATTTAACGAATCCGTCAAATCCGGTGAAACGACGGTTATCAGGGCATCGGCCTCGCGCAGCAGGGCGACCTTGCGACTGGCGATTTCGCCGCCGCCAACCACCAGGCAACGGCGCTCACGGATGGACAGAAATATGGGTAGAAAATCCATTGTCAATAGCTACTTAAGTTTATTACCTAATATTAATTATAATGCTATACTTGTGGTTCCGCAGCACTGGAATCACTTGAACTGGCATCGTTAAATAAGCGACGGTTCACTGCGAAAGAGGCGGAATAGTGATGCAAATGAACAGCTTCTGCAACTTTGTTTCGACTTGCTAGAACGATGGGCTTGGGTGTATTGTACACATAAGAGTAATATTCCAATTCTCTTACATACCACGTTCTAAATACAGAACTACACAATTAGACTCAACGAGAATAGGAGCCAACTATGGCTGATTTTGATCAAGAACTGGATGCAACAGGTTTGAACTGCCCTTTGCCAATTTTACGTGCCAAGAAGAGTTTGAATGGTCTGGAGGCTGGTCAGATTCTTTCTATCATCGCGACTGACCCGGGTTCTGTTAAGGACTTTGAGGCGTTTGCAAAACAAACAGGTAACGAACTGCTTGAGTCCAAAGAGGACGGTGGTAAGTTTTATTTTCGAATCAAAAAGAGCTAGACGCGTCAGTCTGATGTGTTTGGTTACCAGGGAACTGGGAGGATATTAAAATGGCTCAGCAAAAGTTAACGATTATCGCAACGAAAGGTACGCTGGATTGGGCGTATCCTCCGTTTATTCTGGCAAGTACTGCCGCTGCACTGGGTATGGAAGTATCGGTATTTTTCACCTTTTATGGCTTGAATTTGCTACTGAAGGACACCAGTCCATTGAAGGTGACGCCCATGGGTAATCCTGGCATGCCGATGAAAATGCCATTTGGACCGAAGTGGCTTCAGTCCATCGATTTTGGTCCGAAGATGCCTAATCTGATGTGGAGCGTGCCATTCATGGATGCCTTCGCAACCACCATGATGAAGAAGACCATCAAGAACTGCGGTGTTGCGACCATTCCGGAGTTGCGCGACCTGTGTATCGAGGCCGAAGTGAAGATGCTGGCTTGCCAGATGACGATTGAGTTGTTCGGCTATAATCCAGCGGTATTCATCGACGGCGTCGATTTTGTTGGTGCAGCAACTTATTTCGATGAGTCGTCTGACGCTACCCAGTCACTGTTTATTTAGACAGTCGGGCAGAAAACTGAAAAAAGCCGCGCTTAGCGCGGCTTTTTCTTTGGCCTCGGCTTAAGCTGGGAGAACTGTTTTGTCTGGCGAGTGGTCGAAACTCGCAGATTGACTGGATATTTTGTGAGCAGACTGGAACAATACCGTGTCTGGGTCACTAGGTCCCGGGACAATTCGCGTTCAGGTAAGTCTCGGGCGCATTGATACTATAGAAATAGACATGTCCAATGACAGGGCATGATAATTGAGGAGGCGATACATGAAGATTTTTTCCAAGCTTTCCACCGCTCTGCTTTCCGCAGTAGTCGTTGGATTTTCCATTAGTTCCGCATGGGCTGAAAACTTGCAGCCATTCGTTTTGGCATCCAAGGGCGGCGGCGACGTTGCTGCGATTGCTGCAGATGCCAAGGGCAAGCTGATTGCCGGTGGTTTTGAAATCGCTGGTGAATATGCACCTTATGCCGATGCGCATATTATTGTTGTTACCAATTCAATGTTGCAGGCCAATGCAGCCAAGACCGATCGCGGTGGTTATGGCGCCGTTGCTCGTGTTGCAGTGACTAAAGTAGGTAGTGAGGTTCAGGTTTCTTTTACCAATCCGGTTTACTGGTCAGCAACCTACCGTTTGGCTGGGGACAATGCTGTTGTCAAGGCTGCGCTTGTATCCGCACTGGGTAAGGTTGAAGACTATGGCACACCTAAAGAGTTGGATAAAGATGCGCTGAATGGCTATCACTACACCATCATGATGGAGTACTTTGATGACCCAAGCGACCTGGCCGAGTACGATAGCTATAACGAAGCCGTGGCTGCAGTAGAAGCCAGTCTTGCAGAAGGCCTAGGCGCGACTGCCAAGGTCTATCGTGTTGATATCCCAGGTAAGGACGAGTCTGTCATTGGTGTTGCCTTGAATGGTCAGGATTCTGACGATTGCAGTAGCGATGCGTTCGTCATGGGTCGTGTCGACAAAGAAGCTATCCGCAGTACTGCACACCTGCCATACGAAGTTTTGGTGACTGGTAATAAGGTTGAAGCACTGTACGCGCGTTTCCGTATTGCGATCAGCTGGCCACATCTTCCTATGATCGCCAGTGACACCGGCGGTACCTTCTTTAGCATCATGTGCTCACCTGATGCGATTGAAGAAGCCCTGATTATGGCTGCTGGTGAAGAGCCATAAGTTTGTTTGGATCCGCTTTGCTTTACCTCGAGTAATTGAGGTGGCATAAACGATCACAGAGACCCCAGCTTCGGCTGGGGTTTTTTATTGCGCAGAATAATCCCTCGCGGGGATCTATTTTGTATTTGTAGGCATATGATTGTCTTTCAGATACAATGGCTTGAGAATTCTAGTTGCCGTCCATTCCAGGAATAGTAAGGGAGAGAAACCGTGGCTGATCGCCGATTACAGGTGTTTCATACAGTGGCTCGGCTGCTGAGTTTTACCAAGGCGGCCGAGTCGTTACACATGACTCAGCCCGCGGTCACCTTTCAGGTTCGTCAGTTGGAAGAACAACTCAATACCCGGTTGTTTGATCGGACCCACAATCGTATTAGCCTGACCGAAGCAGGTAATCAAGTCTATCTGCATTCTGACCGTATCTTTGAAGTCTACGCAGAAATGGAAAATGCGATTCGGGAAATTACCGGCGAGGTCAGTGGCGGCATGCTGATTGGCGCAAGTACCACGATCGCCGAGTACATGTTGCCCGCATTGCTAGGTGACTTTAAGAAACAGTATCCGGATGTTGATATTCACCTGAAGGTATCGAACACCGATGGCATCGTGTCCATGGTCGAGAATAATGATATTGATTTGGGTGTGGTGGAAGCGCCAGTAGGAAATAAAAACCTGGTGCTGGAAATTTGTCGGACGGACCATTTAGTCGCGATCGCACCGAAAGGCCACCCGCTGTCAAAATATTCCTCGATTTCGATTTCAAAAGTGATGGAACACCCATTTATCTGTCGTGAGGAAGGCTCAGGTACGCGTGAGGTCATTGAGGAGTACATGGCGAAACATGGGCAAGAGGGTGAGAGTATTTCTCCAGGTATGGAGTTGGGCAGTCCTGAAGCCATCAAAGGCGCGGTCGAGGCGGGAATGGGCGTGTCTATTGTGTCGGCAGCGACCGTTCAAAAAGAGCTGCGACTGGATACGGTGGTGGCAATCCCGATGGATCCTCCCATGGAACGACCTTTTTCTTTTGTTTATCAGAAGCAGAAGTTTCGTCACCGCGTAATGGAGGAACTACTCGATTTTGCGCGAGCCTACTGTGAGACCCATGCCAAAGACGAAGTTTGATTCGCTGTTTCAGGATTTGACTCCTGAGGATCAGAATAGCTTGTTGGCCTTCGCTGAATTTTTGCATCAGCGCGGCGGGGGTGCATCCCTTCCTGACACGGCTGTGGTTGTGGAACCCGAGCCTATTCCTCGCCCCGACGATGAGTCGGTGGTGACCGCGTTAAAACGACTATCCAAAACCTATCCGATGTTGGGCCGAAAACTGTTGTTCGACCAGACCTCCGGGATGATGATGAAACACGTTATGCAGGGGATACCCGCATCAGATGTCATCGATGAGTTGGAAGATATGTTTCGCGCTCAATATGACAAATGGGTGATGCAGATAAAGGATACCTCAGAGACTCCTTAGATCATGGATGCGTTAAAAGACTGGTTCAACCGTTATCTCTCAGACCCCCAGGTTGTCTTTCTGACCCTGTTTCTGATTATAGGATTTGGCATTGTCATCTTTATGGGCGACATGCTGGCGCCGGTACTTGCCAGTGTGGTGATCGCCTATCTTCTGGAAGGACTGGTAGTAGTGCTTGAGAATAAGGGCATTAACCGGATCCTTGCCGTGTTGTCGGTCTACGTTGCATTTATGGCCTTTCTGCTGTTTATCTTTTTCGGCGTGATGCCCTCGTTGGTGAGTCAGGCGACCCAGTTGGTGCAGCAGTTGCCGAGCATGATCAGTAGGGGACATGGTTTATTAATGGAGTTACCCAGTCGCTACCCTGATTATATCTCGGCCGCGCAGATCAGCGATCTGACTAGTATGGTACGAACGGACGTAACGAGTTGGGGGCAGTCGATCGTGTCGTGGTCGCTGGCCTCGGTTGTGGGTGTGCTGACGCTGGCGGTTTATTTGGTGTTGATGCCGTTGCTGGTTTTTTTCTTTCTCAAAGACAAAGACGTTATCGTTAACTGGCTAAAGTCGTATGCACCGCGAAACCGTGCATTGGCTTCCGATGTCTGGTCTGAGGTGGATGCGCAGATTGGCAATTATGTGCGGGGGAAGTTTTGGGAGATTTTGGTGGTGGGCGTGGTGACGTTTATTACCTTCTTTCTAATGGGGCAGGACTATGCCATGTTGCTGTCCGCGTTGGTTGGGTTGTCGGTGATTATTCCTTATGTGGGCGCAGTGGCCGTTACCATTCCCGTCATTATGGTCGCGTTTTTTCAGTGGGGGTGGGGGGCTGATTTTGCCTGGATTATCGTTGCCTACGGTGTGATTCAGGCCATAGATGGCAATGTCCTGGTTCCGTTGTTATTTTCAGAGGTGGTTAATCTGCATCCGGTAGCGATTATGACCGCGATTTTAGTGTTTGGTGGTTTGTGGGGCTTGCTTGGCGTGTTCTTTGCGATTCCGCTGGCGACACTGGTGCATGCGGTATTAGTCGCCTGGCCGCGAACAACTCAGCAGCCTGTTGCTTAGGCCTTGATCGGTTCAATCACCGAATCCAGGTTGAGTTGGTCAGAAAAATCCATGAACTCCTCGCGCAGGGTAGCAATGCGTTGAGACGCGGGGATATCGACATTCATGTGAATCGCAAACATGGGTGTTTCGGTGTAGTTGGTCTGGTAGGTATTGGTCGCCATTTCCCGGATTGAGATGTCGCGCGAGGCAAAGAAATGCGCAAGTTGATGCACGATTCCGGGCTGATCCAACGCAACCACTTCTACCGCGTAGGGCATGATGTTACTGCTGCTGGGTGCAGGTTCGGTGCGGTGGGTGGTGATATCCAGCCCCGTGTGTTCACCGACGGCGGGCAACATACCTTCAAGTTTGGCCAAGGTATTCCAGTTACCGCTGACCAGCAACATGGCGGCGAACTCACTGTTCATGGCTGTCATCCGGCTCTCGAGGATATTGCAGCCGCTATCCGCGACCGCCTCGGCCAGATTGTCGACAATTCCGGTTTTATCCGGCCCAACGGCCGAGATCACGATGTAATTTTTTGCCACGAATTCAGGTTCTCTCTGCTATTGGCTAAGTGTAGCACTTAAGCGGTGCATTGGCCGTGTTTTGGTGGCGTTGGCGTGCCCCTCGCGGTAAGATTGGCGCTTTCCGGGAGCCTCTGATTCCCGATCCATTGCATTAACGAATGCCCATGATCGAAGGAAGTATTGTCGCACTGGTTACGCCCATGCATCCCGACGGTGCGCTGGACTCCCGTGGCCTGGAAAAATTGATCGATTTTCACATTGAACAGGGTACGGATGCCATTGTTGTGATGGGCACCACCGGTGAGTCCGCGACCCTGAATGAAGATGACCATTGCGACGTGATTCGCCAGTCGGTCGATATCGCAGCGGGACGGATTCCGGTGATTGCGGGTACCGGGTCAAACTCAACTCAGGAAGCCATCGATCTGACCGACTGCGCGGCAGCGGCCGGGGCGGACGCCTGTTTGCTGGTGGCGCCATATTACAACAAGCCGACTCAGGAAGGTCTTTATCTGCATCACAAGGCCATCGCTGAAGCGGTCGACATCCCCCAGATTTTGTATAACGTTCCGGGGCGTACGGTGTGTGACTTGTTACCAGAAACGGTTGAACGTCTTGCGCCACTCGACAATATTGTGGGTATCAAGGAAGCCACTGGCGATCTCGATCGCGCCAAGGACATTATGCGTCGTTGCGGCGATGATTTTTATGTTTACAGCGGTGACGATGCGATGGCGATGGAGTTGATTCTCGCCGGCGCAAAGGGAAACATATCAGTGACGGCCAATGTTGCGCCCAAGGCAATGCACGCCATGTGCGTAGCGGCTGCAGCCGGGAATCGCAGGGAGGCTGAGGCGATCGACAACACCGTGGCTAGGTTGCACGAACTCTTGTTTGTTGAGGCCAACCCGATTCCGGTGAAATGGGCATTGCATCACATGGGATATATATCTGAAGGCATTCGGTTACCGATGACAGTATTGTCTGAACGATACCGAACGCCACTGACACAGGCTTTGAACGACGCAGGATTGTTATGAAACGATTGATTCGATGGGCGCAGTTGTTGGGTATTGTGGTTGTGGCCGGTGGCCTGATTTCCGCCTGCTCGACGACACAGAAAGATATCGGTCCGACGGACTACCAGCACAGTGAGTCACGTCCGGGCTTGCAGTTTCCCCCGGGTCTCAGCACTGGCCGTATGGATCCTCGTCTGATCGTTCCGGAAGGCCGCAGCACACGCTTGTCGACCTATGATGGAGACCGACACGATGCCGGGGTGTCGGGTGGAGTGGGGGTCGTATTGCCAGAAGCCGAAGGCTTGCAGGTGATGCGCAGCGGTTCACAACGATGGCTGCGAGTGAGTACGGTGGCTGACACCGTCTGGCCTCAGGTGCGCGAATTTTTCGTGCGACAGGGGTTTGAGTTTCATCTGGAGGACCCTCGTCTGGGTATTCTTGAGACCACGTGGCGCGAGAACAAAGATGATATCCCGCAAACAACCATTCGCCGGTGGCTGGGCAAGGCGGCAGAGTTTTTATACGAATCGCCGACACGGGACCGCTATCGAGTTCGCCTCGAACGACTATCTGACACGGGTCAAACGGATATTTTTATTACGCATCGACGCGCAATTGAGATCGAAGTAGGACCGGACTCAAACGAAAGCACCCTCTCTTGGGCGCCGGGTGATACCGATCCCGAGCGCGAAGCGGAGATGTTGACCCGCCTGATGGTGTACTTGGGTGCCGATACACTGCACGCCGAGGCGTCCGTTGCACAACCAGTTGAACAAAAGGCGCTGGCAAACTTCGTTAAGCGTGATGATCAGATCTCTGTGCTGGTATCGCAGGACTTTGCGGACGCGTGGCGTGCGGTGGGATTAGCGCTTGATCGACTGGGCATGTCGGTACAGGACCGCAATCGGACGGAAGGAAAATATTATGTTCACTACGCCGACCCGTATCGGCACGCGGACGATTCAGTTTTTTCCAAGTTGGCTTTCTGGCGATCGGATGATGCCGCGGCCGACGATTACATCATTGGTGTTACTGACAGTGCTGATGGCGTTGAGGTCACCCTCTCTGATGCAGATGGGGAGCGCAGCAATTCTGAAACGGCAGAACGAATTCTTCAGTTATTGCTGGAACAGTTGCTCTAGGAACCATCGGGTATTCTATGTTTTACCATCAGGGCGGTTCCGCGCTTTCCTCTTTTCGTCGCAGTAAATTGTGCGCGCAGATTCGGGCAGAAACGGGGCTGGATCTGGACGTCTATGCTGAGTTCGCTCACATTGTCGATCACGAAACACAACTCGATGAATCCGTCATCTCGGTACTCAATGCCCTGTTGCACTACGGCGCTGTGGCCGAATCCAAGCCTACCCCCGATCTATCTTGTCTGACGGTTCCACGGCGCGGAACGATTTCACCGTGGAGCAGCAAGGCGACGGATATCGCGCACAATTGTGGCCTCGCCTCGGTCAGTCGAATCGAGCGCGGCACCGCGTGGTATTTGCTTAAGCGCAGCGGCGAAATCCTGAGGGATCAGGAGATAAACGCCTGTCTTCCCTTTCTGCATGACCGAATGACCGAATCGGTTTTGTTTTCATTAGATGATGCGACAGAGATTTTTCTGCATCAGGAACCGGCCCCGTTTGTCACGGTTGATGTTATCGGTGCGGGTAAAGCTGCGCTCGAACACGCCAATCAGTCTCTGGGGCTGGCTTTGTCGGATGACGAAGTGGACTATCTGGTGGAAAGTTTTACCGCATTGCGGCGCAATCCAACCGATGTCGAGTTAATGATGTTTGCGCAGGCCAACTCGGAGCACTGTCGCCACAAGATTTTTAATGCCGACTGGATCATTGACGGCGAGACTCAGACAGAGACCCTGTTCGGCATGATCCGTAACACCACCAAGGTTTCGGGTGATGGCGTGTTATCTGCGTACCATGATAATGCCGCGGTCATTGAGGGTTTGGGTCAGCAGCGTTTTTCTCCCGATTCAGCGGATTCGGTGTATGGCGCTGTAGCCGAGCCTGTGCATTTGGTGATGAAGGTTGAGACCCATAATCACCCCACTGCGATCGCGCCGTTCCCCGGTGCGGCCACGGGTTCCGGTGGTGAGATTCGAGACGAGGGCGCAACCGGGCGAGGTTCCAAGCCCAAGGCCGGGCTGACGGGGTTTTCGGTGTCCAATCTTCGTATCGAGGGGTTTGAGCAGCCATGGGAAAGCAACTTCGGCAAGCCGGAACGTATCCAGTCGGCCTTTGACATCATGATCGAAGGGCCGCTCGGTGCAGCGGCATTTAACAATGAGTTTGGTCGTCCTAATCTGGGTGGGTATTTCCGTACCTTTGAAGAACGGGTACCGGGCGCGACGGGTGATGAACTGCGGGGTTATCACAAGCCGATCATGATCGCTGGTGGTATCGGTACTATCCGACCCGACTACGTCGACAAGAAGCCAATCCCTGAGGGTGCGATGATCATCTTGCTCGGCGGGCCAGCCATGCTGATTGGCTTGGGTGGCGGTGCAGCCTCATCGATGGCCAGTGGTCAGAGCCACGAAGACCTGGATTTTGCCTCAGTGCAACGGGGCAACCCGGAGATGGAGCGACGCTGTCAGGAGGTGATCGATCGCTGTGTTGGCCTCGGAGACCAGAGCCCGGTGTTGTCGATTCATGATATCGGCGCCGGCGGTCTGTCCAACGCGGTGCCGGAGATCATAAATGACTGTGCAGCCGGTGGTCGTTTTGAGCTGCGTACCGTATTGAATGATGAACCCGGTATGTCACCGATGGAGCTTTGGTGTAACGAATCGCAGGAACGTTACGTGATCGCCATTGAGGCGAGTGGGCTTGACGTGTTCAAGCGTATTTGTGAGCGTGAACGTTGCCCTTATGCGGTGATTGGAGAAGCCACCACGGAACAGCAGTTGGTGCTGGGTGATGGACATTTCGATAACTGCCCGATTGATCTGCCGATGTCCCTGCTGTTTGGTAAGCCGCCGAAAATGTTGCGTGATGTGCAACACCACGGATTTCAAAAGCCTGAATTTATTACCACGGATATCGATATCAATGATGCCGTCGCGCGGGTGTTACGTCTGCCGTCGGTTGCCGATAAAACTTTTTTGATCTCCATTGGAGACCGCTCGATAACGGGTATGGTGATGCGTGACCAGATGGTCGGTCCTTGGCAGATCCCGGTGTCCGATGTCGCCGTGACCTGTGCGGACTACGATGGTTATGTCGGTGAAGCGATGGCCATGGGTGAGCGCACGCCCATCGCGACGATTGATGCACCTGCCTCGGGTCGTATGGCGATAGGTGAGGCGTTGACCAATATTGCCGCCGCGCCGATTGGAAAGCTCGGTGACGTTAAACTGTCAGCAAACTGGATGGTGGCTGCGGGTCACGGCGGTGAAGATGCCGCTCTGTTTGATACGGTCAAGGCGGTGGGCCTTGAATTATGCCCACGCCTGGGCATAGCGATTCCCGTCGGTAAAGACTCGTTGTCGATGAAGACGGTGTGGCAGTCGGATGATGAGTCGCTGACCCAAAGCTCTCCATTGTCGTTGATTATATCTGCCTTTAGCCCGGTAACGGACGTGCGTCGGGTGCTGACACCGCAGTTGCGCAGCGATCGTGGTGATACCGATCTGCTATTGATTGATCTGGGCAAGGGGCGTAATCGTCTCGGTGGTTCGGCGTTGGCTCAAGTCTACAAACAAGTAGGCCACGAAGCGGCCGATCTGGACGATCCCTCTGCGCTGTGTGCATTTTTTGCGCTGATTCAATCGTTGAATGCAGAGGGAACCCTGCTCGCCTATCACGACCGTTCGGACGGTGGCCTGTTGGCCTGTCTTTGCGAGATGGCGTTTGCCGGCCACTGCGGCGTGGATATCGATGTGATGAATCTGGGTGATGACGTAATCGCTAGTTTATTCACCGAAGAACTGGGAGCCGTGATTCAGGTTGATCATCGTGATGTTGATGCGGTCATCAAGTCGGCACACGTCGCGGGTTTGGGTCGCTATACTCATGTGCTTGGAACCCTGTGCGATGATGCCCAGGTGTGTATCCGCAGGGGCTCGCGCGAGTTAATCAGGCAGTCACTGGTTGATCTGCAACGTATGTGGTCGGAGACGACCTATCACATGCAGAAGTATCGCGATAATCCCGAGTGCGCGCAACAGGAATACGATTCGATTCTGCAGGTCGATGACCCCGGCTTGAATGTGATGCTGTCGTTTGATGCCGATGACGACATTGCGGCGCCGTGTATTGCCTCCGGTGTGCGTCCGCGCGTTGCGGTATTGCGGGAACAGGGAGTGAACGGCCAGATTGAAATGGCTGCGGCGTTCGATCGTGCCGGATTTACCGCCGTCGATGTGCATATGAGTGATGTATTGTCGGGGCGCGTGAGTCTATCTGAGTTTCAGGCGCTGGTGGCGTGTGGCGGATTTTCCTATGGCGATGTGCTGGGTGCGGGTCTCGGTTGGGCCAAGTCAATATTGCACAATGATCGAGCCAGCGATGAGTTTTCCGAGTTTTTTGAATCCGATGACACGTTGGCCTTGGGTGTCTGCAACGGTTGTCAGATGTTGTCCGGTTTGAAATCCTTGATTCCGGGCGCCGACCAATGGCCGCGCTTTGTACGCAATCGCTCGGAACAGTTTGAGGCGCGTTTCTGCTTGACCGAGGTGCAGAAGTCTCCCTCTTTATTCATGACTGGAATGGCCGGTTCACGCATACCGGTTGCGGTTGCACATGGAGAAGGGCAGGTTGAGTTTGACTGTCCATCCGAGGCTCAGGGTATTGCGGAGCAGGACTTGGTTACACTGAGATTCGTCGATAACGGTGGTCAACCGACGGATCGTTATCCAGCGAACCCGAATGGTTCGGCTGATGGAATTACCGGGCTATGTACAGACGACGGACGCGTAATGATTTTGATGCCTCACCCCGAGCGGGTATTTCGGAGTGTGCAAAATTCCTGGCATCCGGATGACTGGGGTGAAGATTCTCCCTGGATGCGGATGTTTCGTAATGCCCGGGTCGAGCTTCAGGGTTAGTTACACGATGACAATCCGGTCGTAGGTCCAGTACAAACCCGTCAGGCCAATTGCTGCCGACAACGGCACAACGATTCCAGCTCGATACCACGTTTTTTTATTGAACCAGAAGCCAATGGCCGCATAGGCTATCGCGATCACCGCCAGTTGCCCCAGTTCCACCCCAACATTGAAGCTGATTAACGCAGTGGCGAAGGCATCATCCGGCATGCCAAACTCGCTTAATACTCCGGCGAAACCCAGTCCGTGCAGTAAACCAAAACCAAACACCAAGGCCAGTCGACTGTTGTGCAGACGCTTCGACAGAATATTTTCAATACCGATATACGCAATCGATAATGCAATCAGTGGTTCCACCACCCGAGCAGGCAACTCGATGATGCCGTTTATGGCGAGTGCGAGGGTGATGGAGTGTGCCACGGTAAACATCGTGACTTGCCACAGCAGTGGTCGCAAGCGGACGCTCAACAGAAAAATACCCAAAATAAAAAGAATGTGATCGCGCCCATAGGGCAGGATGTGGCGAAATCCCGAGTCGATATAGTTCGCGGATGTTTGGTACCAGGGACGTTGGGTGAAGATCTCGGCCAAAGAAAATGGTTCGCTGGCGACATCGGTCTTGATCCACTGCCACTGTGACCAGTGCCATTGTTCACGTTGCTCATCGACTTGGCGAACGCGTACGGCATGATCGCCGAAGCGAGAGGGGTAGTACCACTGCAGTGACTCGGCATGGGTGGGGAGACTGCCCGCCAAGCGGATCACGCTGTTTCGAGGCACCTTGGTGTATCCCGGTTCTGGAATTTCGACGGCTTGAACGTGCAGAGGGGTCACTTTGCCGTCAATGGTGAGGCGCAGCGCGTTGGCGAACTCATCCTGAAACGCGATGAAGTGGCGCTCCAGTTCGGGCGCTTGCAGCACCCGGAGGTCGTCATAGGCTTGGGCGTTGGGTGATTCCCGTGTGTCCCGGTAGCGAGCGTTAATTCCGGTCAACAGGGCCTCAATGCTGGCTCGAATTTCGATTTTGTAGTGCCCGCCGCTGATGACGCTGATTTCGATCAGCGCGGGTTTGACCATGTCTGCAGCGGATATTGCAGGGAAAATTAGCAGTGCGCCAAGGATTGGCGACAGCGCGAACCAATGGACGAAAATCTGACGCAGAATTCCCATAATTGTGGTGGGCAGGTGGCCTTGTTTGGTCTAGGATGCAGGGTTAGTAGGGCGTATTATATAAAAGTCCTGAACGGAAAAACTCATTTTCAAATAATAAGGAAACTTCATGCCACCGTTTAATCGCCGAGACTTTCTCAAGACGCTGGGGGTCGGTACGGCTGTTTCGACTGTTCCGGCATTGCTGGCCCGTCAGGCCTTCGCAGGCACATCCGTACCGAAAGGGTTTTACGATGTACCGAAGCGCGGTACGGCGCGTATTCTGCATATTACTGACGTCCACGGTCAGTTGTTGCCGGTTTATTTTCGCGAGCCGAATGTCAATCTGGGGGTGGGTGATGCCTTTGGTCGTCCGCCGCATGTCGTCGGCAAGGGTCTGCTCAACAAGATGGAATTGCCAGACAACGGGCCCGAGGCCTATGCCTATACCTATCTGAATTTTGAAAAGGCCGCCAATAAGTACGGCAAGACCGGCGGTTTCCCCCAAGTCAAAACCTTGCTTGACCAGCTTCGCCTGCAGGCGGGTGGCGTGGCGAACACGCTGACACTGGATGGTGGAGATCTATGGCAAGGATCTGGCACATCGCTATGGACGCGAGGGGTCGATATGGTTGAGGCATCCAATATCCTCGGTATTGATGTGATGGTCGGGCACTGGGAGTTCACCTATCGCGAAGAGGAAGTATTGAGCAATATCGCGTTGTTCAAGGGTGACTTCATTGGTCAAAACGTGCGCGTGAAGGAAGACGCAATCATGGGCGACGACTATCCAGCGATGGTGGAGCGCTATGACGGCAGTGGTCTCTATGATGAAGACTCCGGGCATGCCTTTCGTCCCTACGTGATTAAAAACGTCGGCGGCGCGCGTATCTGTGTGATTGGTCAGGCCTTCCCGCGTACCGGCAATGCCAACCCGCAGGAGTTTTTCCCGGACTGGTCCTTCGGCCTGCGTGAGGACGACATGATCGAGTTGGTCGAGCAGATTCGAGCCGATGAAAAGCCGGATGCGATCGTGCTGTTGTCTCACAATGGCATGGATGTGGACATCAAGATGGCCGAACGCGTGCCGGGATTGAATGCGGTGTTTGGTGGGCATACCCACGATGGCATGCCGAAGCCGATCAAGGTCAAGAACGTCGAAGGTAATATCTGTTGGGTCACGAATGCGGGTTCAAACAGCAAGTACATCGGGGTGATGGATTTTGAGTTTGCCGATGGCAAGGTCAAGGATATGCACTATCAGATGCTTCCGATCATTTCGGATTGGTTACCCGAAGATAAGGAAATGGCGGCATATATCAAACAGATGCGCGAGACCAAATATGACAAGAAGATTATCGAGAGTCGTGCCCCGGATCATTTTTATCATCCCGCACGAGTGGGCAAGAGCTACGCAGAAATTCTCGATGAGAAACTAGCGATTGCCGATCGGACGTTATATCGACGCGGTAACTTCATGGGTACCTGGGATCAGGTGTTGTGTAATGCATTGCGCCATGAATACGATGCAGACATCGCGATGTCGCCCGGTGTGCGTTGGGGCACCACCACGCCCAAGGGTCATTGGATCACGATGGAGGATGTGATGACCCAGTGTGCGATGACCTACGGCGAAACCTATGTGTCGGAGATGAAGGGTAGTGATCTGATGTCGCTTCTTGAGGGTGTGGCCGATAATCTGTTCGATCCGGATCCCTATCTTCAGTCAGGTGGCGATATGGTGCGGGTTGGTGGTATGGATTACACAATTGACCCATCAAAGTCGATCTACCAGCGTGTGAGCAATGTACGGTTGGACAATGGCCATCTGATTGAACCGGATGAAACCTACAAGGTTGCGGGTTGGGCATCGGTCAATCGGACGCCGGAGGGGCGTTTAATGTGGGATGTGGTGCGGGATTATATCCTGACGACCCGAGGTAAGGATGGTGTGCTGCACCTGCCGAAGATTAATCATCCGAAGTTGATTGGGGTCAGCGAGAATCCCGGCATCGCAGATTACCCCGGCGAACTGGGATAACAACAAAAATACCTTCTCCTTCAGGGAGAAGGTTAGGCTGGAGGGGTTAGGTTGGCGGTGTTACATCGTGGCCTCTCTCGATCCTGCAATTCCCGGACACTACTCGATGCTAGTGCTAGCGTTGGCGGCGTTTCTTTTTACGCATGTCGAGTTGCGCCATTAGCATGGCGAAAAACAGAGTGCCACCGAGGGCCCAGTACATTGCATCGTTCTGCGAGGCGCCGCAATAAAGTGAGCCTCCTCCAAACAACGCGGCGCCCATACCGCTGAAGGCGAAACCTCGCATCAATCGGCACATGGCGCAATTGGTTGCCATTAGTGGCTCAGCTTCTTGTATTTGATGCGCGTGGGTTGGTCAGCAGCATCGCCCAGGCGTCGGCGGCGATCGGCTTCGTAATCGGCGTAGTTACCTTCAAACCAGGTCACTTGGCTGTCTCCTTCAAAGGCCAGTATATGCGTTGCGATGCGATCCAGAAACCAGCGGTCATGGGAGATGACCACCGCACATCCGGGGAAACTCAACAGCGCTTCTTCCAGTGCGCGCAGGGTTTCGACATCGAGATCGTTGGTCGGTTCATCGAGCAGTAACACGTTGCCGCCACTGCGCAGTAGCTTGGCCAGATGCACTCGGTTGCGTTCACCGCCTGACAAGTTGCCAACGATTTTTTGTTGATCCGAACCCTTGAAGTTGAAGTGGCTGACGTAGGCGCGTGAAGGCATTTCAAAGTTACCGACGGTGATGATGTCTTGTCCGTCGGAGATTTCATCCCAAACAGTTTTCTTGTCATCCAGTGAGTCGCGTGATTGATCGACATAGGCGAGTTGTACGGTTTCGCCGAGCTTGAGTTCACCGGCATCGGGGCTTTCCTGGCCGGTCATCATGCGGAACAGGGTGGTTTTACCCGCGCCGTTCGGGCCGATAATGCCAACGATGCCACCGGGTGGCAGGTTGAACTCGAGATCTTCAACCAGAATCTTGTCACCAAATGCCTTGCGGATGCCTTTGGCTTCTACCACCAGATCACCGAGTCTGGGGCCGGGTGGGATATAGATTTGGTGGGTTTCGTTGCGTTTTTGCACCTCTTCGGATTGCAACTCCTTAAACCGTTCGAGTCGGGCCTTGCTCTTTGCGTGCCGGCCTTTGGGATTGGTGCGTACCCATTCCAGTTCGGTTTTTAATGTGCGCTGGCGAGAGGATTCTTGTTTCTCTTCCATTTCCAGACGCTCGGTTTTTTGTTCAAGCCAGGAAGAGTAATTACCTTCCCAAGGAATCCCGCGACCGCGATCGAGTTCCAGTATCCAACCGGCGGCATTATCCAGGAAATAACGATCATGGGTAACGGCGACGACGGTGCCACTGAAGTCTTGCAGGAAACGTTCCAGCCACGCGACGCTCTCTGCATCAAGATGGTTGGTGGGTTCGTCCAGCAGCAACATATCCGGTGCCGATAACAACAGTTTGCAAAGCGCCACGCGGCGACGTTCACCACCCGATAGCGTGGTGACATCGGCATCCCATGGCGGCAGGCGGAGCGCGTCGGCGGCGATGTCGAGTGTGCGATTAATTTCCCATGCGCCAGCGCTGTCGATGGCATCCTGTAATTTTGCCTGTTCGGCGAGCAGATCGTTCATCTCATCGTCGCTCATCGGCTCCGCAAACTGCATGCTGATTTCATCGAAGCGTTGCAGTAGCTTCATGGTCTCGCCCAAGCCTTCCTCGACATTGCCACGTACATCTTTATCGGGGTTGAGTTCGGGTTCTTGCGACAGAAAACCGACCTTGATGCCGGCCTGAGGTCGGGCCTCGCCCTGAAACTCTGCATCGATTCCGGCCATGATGCGCAGCAGCGACGATTTGCCGGAGCCGTTGAGGCCCAATACGCCAATTTTTGCGCCGGGGAAGAAGGACAGGGAGATATCTTTGAGGATCTCGCGTTTCGGTGGAACGACCTTGGAAACGCCGTTCATGGTGTAGATGTATTGAGCCATATTGTGTTTCTGGGTATGAAGATTGATCGCCGTATTATCTGGTATGTGTCAGCCGAAATCCATGTCACTGACAGCGTCGATGCCGGGTCCTGAAAAAGGCGTGTAAAAAGGGTGCCTTTGTGGGTGAGATCGCTGTAAAATCAACGCTTTGTAGATCAAAGTACAGGAACCCTCTATGTTTAGTCAGGACATGACCATCGCCGGTTTTGATGATGAGCTCTGGAATGCGATTGAAAACGAGAATCGTCGACAGGAAGAACACATCGAACTGATCGCCTCGGAAAACTACGCCAGTCCGCGCGTCATGCAGGCGCAGGGCACGGTGTTGACCAACAAGTACGCGGAGGGCTATCCGGCCAAACGTTATTACGGGGGTTGCGAAAACGTCGATGTCGCTGAGCAGTTGGCGATTGATCGAGCCAAGCAGTTGTTCAAGGCCGACTATGCCAATGTGCAACCGCATTCTGGCTCACAGGCAAACGCAGCGGTGTATCTGGCCCTCTTACAACCCGGTGACACCATACTGGGTATGAGTCTGGATGCGGGTGGGCATTTAACCCACGGCGCCAAGCCCAATTTTTCGGGCAAGATTTTTAATGCGGTTCAGTATGGGCTGAACAACGATACCGGTGAGATCGATTACGATCAGATGGAGGCGTTGGCCCAGGAACATAAACCGAAAATGGTCGTCGGTGGTTTCTCGGCGTATTCCCGCGTGGTCGATTGGCAACGTATGCGCAAGATCGCCGATGATGTGGGCGCATGGTTTTTTGTTGATATGGCGCATGTCGCCGGTTTGATAGCGGCGGGCATCTATCCCAGTCCGGTTAATATCGCTGACATCACGACCACCACCACACACAAAACGCTGCGCGGTCCGCGCGGTGGCTTGATTCTGGCGCAAGCCAACCCAGAGGTTGAAAAGAAACTCAATTCGTTGGTGTTTCCTGGTATTCAAGGTGGTCCTCTGATGCATGTGATCGCTGCCAAGGCGGTGGCATTGAAGGAGGCATTGGAACCAGAATTTGTTGAGTATCAAAAGCAGGTTCTCACTAATGCGCGGGCGATGGCCGATGTGATGTTGACGCGAGGCTACAACATCGTGTCCGGTGGCACCGATGATCACTTGTTTTTAGTTGATCTGATCGACAAGAATATGACCGGTAAGGTCGCCGATGCCGCTCTGGGCAGCGCCAATATCACCGTGAACAAGAATGCAGTACCGAATGACCCGCAGTCGCCGTTTGTGACCAGTGGTATTCGTATTGGCACACCGGCCGTCACCACGCGTGGATTTGGTGAGTCTGAGGTACGGGATCTGGCGGGCTGGATTTGCGATATCCTTGATGATGTCGAAAATCAGGACATTATCGATCGCGTGCGCGGTCAGGTGTTGGATGTCTGCAAGCGTTTGCCGGTCTATCGAACCTAAATACCATGTACTGCCCGTTTTGTGCCACTGAAGATACCAAGGTGATTGACTCACGTCTTTCTACCGAAGGTGATCAGGTGCGGCGACGGCGCGAGTGTACTCAGTGCAGCGAGCGATTTACTACCTATGAAAAAGTAGAGTTGGTATTGCCCTCGGTGGTCAAGAGTGACGACAAGCGTGAGGCATTTGATGAAACCAAGTTGCGTGCGGGTCTTAGCCGGGCGCTCGAGCGCCGACCGGTTGCCAGTGAGCACGTCGAAGATATGGTCAATCATATTCGCAAGCGTCTGATGGCGTTGGGCGAGCGCGAAGTATCCTCGCGCACGGTGGGTGAATGGGTGATGGATGAGTTGCGCGAGGTCGATCATGTGGCCTATGTAAGATTTGCATCTGTGTACCGCAACTTTGAAGACGTCAACGAATTTCGTGACGAAATTGATCGGCTGCAACAAGGTCCAAGTCCCGAACTCAGTGAGCGTCAGGCGCCGCTGATTGCGGACGACGACTAACGTAGCCGCACGCTACGCCATAACGCTTCCCATGTTTACTTCCGATGACCACCGCTATATGGCCCAAGCTCTGTTGCTGGCCGAACGCGGTTTGTATTCCACCGATCCCAATCCACGTGTCGGTTGTGTGCTGGTTAAAGACGGCTGTGTGGTGGGTGAAGGGTTTCATCTCCGCGCCGGTGAGGCACATGCGGAGGCCAATGCGCTGTTGATGGCCGGTGAGGCCGCACGCGGTGCGACGGCCTATGTCACGCTGGAGCCCTGTTGTCATCACGGCCGCACGCCGCCGTGCAGTCAGGGCCTGATTGATGCCGGGGTGGTTCGGGTGGTCGCCGCGATGACCGATCCGAATCCGCTGGTGGCCGGAAATGGTCTAAAACAGCTTGAAGAAGCGGGTATCGAGACCCATCGTGGTTTGATGCAGGCTCAGGCTGAGGCATTGAACCCTGGGTTTATCCAGCGTATGCGCGCGGGCCGCCCGTTTGTACGCAGCAAGCTGGCGATGAGTCTGGACGGGCGTTCCGCGATGGCATCGGGCGAAAGCAAGTGGATCACGGGTGACGCAGCGCGTGCCGACGTGCAGCGCTTGCGGGCGCGCAGCGCAGCGATCGTAACCGGTATCGGCACCGTGTTGGCCGATGACCCACAACTGGATGTGCGCGCGCCAGAATTGATCGATGTGGTACGCGCTCCGTTGCGGGTTGTGGTTGATACTTCACTGCGCATGCCAGCCGAAGCTCGTATGTTGGAATTGGAAGGAGCCACCTGTGTTATTTGTGGTGAACATGCCGACGCGCAACCGAGTACGGCACTACGCGATGCGGGTGCGGAGGTCGTCTGCCTTGCCGAGCACAACGGGCATGTTGATCTGCATGCGCTGATGCAGTTGCTGGCACAGCGTGAAATCAATGAGGTGTTGTTAGAAGCGGGTTCCGTATTAAATGGACAGTTTTTGCAGGCAGGTCTGATAGACGAGTTGGTGATTTATTTGGCGCCACACATCATGGGTGCGGCAGCCAAGGGTTTGTTCGAGTTACCCGGACTGGAAACGATGGCCGACCGAGTGGATTTACGCTTGCTTGACAGCCGCATGGTTGGCGACGATATGCGCTTGACCTGGGCGGTCGAAGATCGAGGGGAATAATGTTTACAGGCATCATACAGGCAATGGGTACATTGGCGTCGATGAAGGCAACCAGCGGCGACGTGCGCTTGCGCGTTGCGACGGGCGAGCTGGATATGCGAGGTGTGGCACTGGGTGATAGTATCGCGGTCAATGGTGTGTGTCTGACAGCCGTGGAATTCGGTGCGGAATACTTTTGTGCGGATGTGTCGCGCGAGACCCTGGACGTGACAACACTGGGTGGGTTGCAACCGGGTGCGACGCTGAATCTGGAAAAGGCGCTGACCTTGTCGACACCGCTGGGTGGTCATTTAGTCAGTGGCCACGTCGATGGCATCGGTGAGGTTATTGCACGGTCACCCGACGCGCGTTCCGAGCGTTTTGAGATTCGGGCGGCGGACAGTTTGGCGCGTTATCTTGCGGCGAAGGGCTCGATTTGTGTGGATGGGGTGAGCTTGACGATCAACTCGGTGGACGGCGCGGTGGTGGGGCTCAATATTGTGCCGCACACGCTGCAGCAGACTAATTTGTCGGAGTTGCATCCGGGTCGCCGAGTCAACCTTGAAGTTGATATCATAGCCCGCTATCTGGAACGGCTGATGCTGGGTGACCGGGCGGCTGAGGCCACGGGGGCCGGGTTAACCGAAGCGGTACTCCGGGACAGCGGATTTATTTGAACACTGAGAAACCAATGGCATTGAATTCAACCGAAGAAATTGTCGAAGACATTCGTCGTGGCAAAATGGTCATCCTGATGGACGATGAGGATCGCGAGAATGAAGGCGACCTGATTATGGCGGCCGAGTATGTGTGTGCGAGCGATATTAATTTTATGGCACGTTATGGCCGTGGCCTGATTTGTTTGACCTTGACCAGTGAACGTTGTCAGAAGTTACGTCTGCCATTAATGGTCGATGACAATCAGGCAGCGCTGGCAACCAATTTTACCGTATCGATCGAAGCGGCCGAAGGCGTGACGACCGGTATTTCAGCCGCGGATAGAGCGGCCACGGTCAAGGCGGCGGTGGCTGAAGATGCGACCGCAGACGACATTGTGCAACCCGGGCATATCTTTCCATTGCGCGCACAGCCGGGCGGGGTACTAAACCGCGCGGGCCATACCGAAGCCGGTTGTGACCTTGCGCGCTTGTCCGGTGCTGAACCCGCGGCGGTTATTGTTGAAATCCTGAATGAAGATGGCAGCATGGCGCGTATGTCGGACCTGCTGGTGTTTGCACGTGAGCACGATCTTAAAATTGGCACTATCGCCGATCTGATTCAGTATCGGATGGATCATGAAAAGACCGTTGAACTCATCTCCGAGTGTGAGTTTCCTACCGAGTATGGCCACTTTCGGTTGCACGCGTTCGAAGATACGCTCGATGGTCGGATTCATATCGCGCTCATCATGGGAGACCTTGGCGGCGACGATCCAGTTCTGGTGCGAGTGCATATGGAGAACGCCCTGTGTGATCTGTTTGGGTCGCAGCGTGCCGATTGCGGTTATCCATTGCAGGCGGCGATGAAGCGCATCGCACGCGAGGGCAGGGGTGTGGTGGTGGTGTTACGCAAGCCAACGACCTCACGTGGGCTGGCCAATCAGTTGCATACCTATCAACTTGAAGACGATGGTTTGGATGGTTCTGTGGGAGATCAGGTTTGGGACGTGCGCAGCTACGGTTTAGGCGCGCAGATTTTGTCCGCTATAGGTATTCACACGATGCGTGTGTTGAGCTCACCAAAGAACGTGCATGGCTTGTCCGGGTTTAATCTTGAGATTGTCGAATACGTTGAGTGTGACTAATCAGCGAATCCCTGTCCTTTGACCCTGTCTTACGGTAAGGTTATGAAATTATGAGTGAAATTAACACAATCGAAGGCGATCTGATCGTCGGGGATGCCCGCTTTACGCTAGTGGTCACACGCTTTAACAGCTTTATCACCGAGAGTTTGCTCGATGGCGCTGTTGATACCTTGCTGCGTCACGGAGCCAAGCGCGAGAACCTGACTATTGTCCGCGTGCCTGGCGCATTCGAATTGCCACTGGTAGTGAAAAAGATTGCGGCCAAGGGCGACGTTGATGCCATCGTCGCGTTAGGGGCGGTTATTCGTGGTGGCACACCACATTTTGAGTATGTTGCGGGTGAGTGTGTTAAAGGCATGGCCTCGGCGATGATGGCGCATCAAGTGCCGGTCGCGTTTGGAGTGTTAACCGTTGATTCCATCGAACAGGCGGTCGAACGAGCGGGCACCAAGGCCGGCAACAAGGGCGGCGAAGCGGCGCTTTCAAGCATCGAAATGGTCAATATTCTCCGTCAGCTCGACTGATGAGCAGGGAGAGGACCCGGGCTCGCCATCGCGCCGTACAGGGGTTGTATCAATGGCTTCTCTCCGGCATCAGCACCGAAGATATCGAAACCCAGTTTCTTGAAACCCAGGACATGAAGGGTGTCGAGATGTCTTACTTTCAAGAACTTCTGCATCAGGTTCCAGCGCACGTAACCGAGCTTGATGAGCAGTTGAGTCCGCATGTCGACCGATCGCTGCAGGGGCTTGATCCGGTCGAGCTTTCTATCCTGCGTTTGGCCGCGTATGAATTGGGTTATCGTAAAGAGATTCCGTACAAGGTGGTTATTAACGAGGCCGTCAATGCGGCGAAGCGCTTTGGTGCTGAAGGTAGCCACAAATTTGTCAATGGGGTGCTGGATAAACTGGCACACAGCTAAAGAAAGCCCTCACCTTGGCCCTCTCCCTTCAGGAGAGGGCCAAGGTGAGGGACTATAATTTAGTTTTTTCAGTTATTCCTATGCCTCTATCTGAATTCGAACTCATCCAGAAATACTTTAAGCGCGCGCGAGGTAATGGCATCGTGCTGGGTGTAGGCGATGACGCGGCGATCATCGACTGTCCAACCGGTATGCAGCAGGTCATTACGGTGGACACGTTAGTTGAGGGCACCCACTTCAGCATCGACGCCGACCCCGAGAGTCTGGGACACAAGACGTTGGCAGTGAATCTCAGTGACCTCGCCGCGATGGGTGCCACGCCCGCATGGATAACGTTGGCACTGACCCTGCCTGCGGTAGACGAAGGCTGGCTACAGGCATTTTCGCAAGGCTTGCTGGGCTTGGCGCAACGCTGGAATGTCTCGTTGATCGGTGGTGATACCACGCGCGGTCCCTTGTCGATTACACTACAGGCTGGTGGTTGGGTGAAGGCAGGGCAGGCGTTGCGCCGCGACGGTGCTGGCAAAGGCGATTTGATTTATGTCACGGGTTGCTTGGGCGATGCGGGTTTGGCGCTGATGGTCGAGCAGCAAGAGTATCGTCCAGATCCCGGTTATGGCGACTATCTCGCGCAGCGTTTGCATCGGCCTGAGCCTCGTGTGAATGAGGGCCTGGCTCTGTCTGGCATCGCCTCGGCCGCGATTGATATATCGGATGGCCTGATCGCCGATCTTGGACACATCCTCAGTGCCAGTGTGATGGGCGCGACCATTCACAGTGACAGGATTCCACACTCGGCTGCGTTGCAGTCTTATATCGACAGCACAGGCGATGTCACGCTGGCGATGCTGGCCGGAGAGGATTACGAGCTATGCGTTACGGTACCGGAAAGTACTCAGGCTGAATTTGAGCAGCGGTTACCGAATGCTTGTTGGATCGGGGTTGTGGAGGCAGACGCAGGTCTGCGTTGCGTCGATGCGCAGGGTGACAAGATCGAGTATTCCCGCGGGGGATACGATCATTTTTGCGAGACGCAATAATGGCTAGAGTGCCCGATGTAACCGAGTTGTTAACTGATTTCAGATTGCTGCTGGCATTCGGGTTCGGCACTGGTCTGGCACCGAAGGCACCGGGAACCGCAGGTACGGTGGTGGGTTTGATGTTGTATCTGGTATTGCCTGAAATGCCGGTGTGGCAGTACGTCGTATTGTGTCTGGTGATGTCGGTAGTAGGGGTTTGGCTATGTGAATATGCGGCGAACTGGTCCGGCGTCAAGGATCACCCCGGTATTGTGTTTGATGAAATCGTCGGTTATCTGGTGACCATGACGTTCGCGCCGGCGGGCTTGGGTTGGGCCTTGTTGGGGTTTCTTTTGTTTCGGGTATTCGACATACTCAAACCGTTTCCGATCGACGTGCTGGACAAAAATTGTCGTGGCGGTTTTGGAATAATGATCGATGATATTGTCGCGGGTTTCGCGGCACTGGCATCACTGCAGTTTATTGTTTGGCTTGTTCAGGTATAGCGTCGGTGATGATTTCTATCATTTGATCGCTTGATGAGTTCAATAGTGCTTCCAATTTAGCTGCACTCAGCGGTTCGCTGAACAGTTCCCCCTGAACTTCATCGCAGTCGTTCTCGGTGAGAAACTCAAGTTGTGCAAGGGTTTCCACGCCTTCCGCAATCACGTTCATTCCCAGTTTGTGTGCCAAGGAGATAATGGCCGACGCCATCGCCGAATCATCAGGGTTATGCGGAATATTACGAATAAACGATAGATCAATTTTGAGATTATCCAGTTTGAATCGGGTCAGGTAATTCAGGGATGAGTAACCGGTACCAAAATCATCAATGGATGTGTGAATGCCGATGGCGTTCAGGTGGCGTAAGGTAGCTGCGGTACTCTCTACGTCGTTCATCGCAAGCGACTCAGTGATTTCCAGTTCGAGTAATCCCGGTTGTAGCCCGGATTCATCAAGGGTTTCCTCGATCAGTGACCCGATATAGTCCTGGTCCAACTGTCGCGCAGATACGTTCACCGCAACGCGCACGGAACCTATCCCGTCTCGGTGCCACCGACTGGCGTTGCGGCAAGCCGTTTTCAGCACCCATTCTCCAAGAGGAATGATCAGTCCGGATTCCTCAGCGATCGGTATAAATTCAGACGGTGGTATAACGCCCAGTTCGGCGGTCTCCCAGCGTAGCAGAGCCTCAACTCCAACCATCTGGTGGGTCTTGGTTGATACCTTGGGTTGATACACCAGGGTAAATTCATTTTTTTCGATTGCCTTGCGCATGTGTTGCTCAAGGTTGAGGCGATTGATGGCGGCCTGGTCCATGTCAGCCGTATAAAAGGCATAGGCATTGCGCCCCTTGTCCTTGGCACGATACATGCTGGTGTCTGCATTTTTAATAAGCACATCACTCGCGCTGCCATCTTCAGGGTAAATTGCGATGCCGACGCTGGTCGTGACGTTGAGTTCCTGATCCTCAAATACAACGGTTTGTGAAACTGATTCGATGATTTTCTTGGCCACCCGACCAGCATCTTCGGCGACAGAGATGTTTGGCAGAAGAATCATGAATTCATCGCCACCCAGTCGCGCCACCGTGTCATCGTCGCGTATGCAGTTCTGTAGGCGTTGGGCGACCACACGCAGTAATTGATCTCCGAAGGAGTGACCGAGTGAGTCGTTAATGATCTTGAACCGATCTAGATCGAGAAATAAAATGGCCAGCTGTTTTTTCTCACGTGATGCATGTGCCAGTTCGATGTCGAGCCGATCGTTCAACATCGTGCGATTAGGTAAATCTGTCAACGCATCGTGATAGGCCTGCCAGGTCATCCGCTTGGCGGCGGTTTCGGCACGTTCTTTGGATATGGCCAACTGCTGGTTTGCAGTTTTCAACGCGTGGGTGCGCTCCGCAATATTTTCTTCAAGTATCACGTGTTGTTGGGCAAGTTCGGAATCGCGGATCTGAATCTCGTTCATCATTTTGTTAAAAGTGCCGATCAGTCGTCCGATCTCATCACTACCTTCGCCAGCGACTTGCAGCGCATAGTTATTGTTTTTAGCTACTTCTGTCGCGGCTTTCGATAAACGCAAAATGGGGTCGGTGACTAGCCGTTGCAGTTTGGATGCGATGGCATAGACCAGTATCAACGATCCCATCAATATGGACAGAAGAACTACGCCATACCAGATCAGGCGCGCCTTCATCACCATCAGATCGGAACGAATATACATAGCCCCGTATTTCTGGCCATCGATTACGATGGGTTCCATGATGTCGAAATGATCATCCCATAACGGGACCGATTCGCCGGTGGCGTTGATCGGTACCGTTCCGTCGGGGATGTCATCGCGCAGATAATGGGCAAAGGCTCGGCCGTCAGGCGAATAAATAGTGGCCGCCAGAATATGCGGTTGGGAAGACAGAAAACTGAGAGTCTGGACCGCGGTTGCGGTGTCGTTCAACGTTAAAGCGGCGGCGATATTCGGCCCGAGTATTTGGGATACCGTGATCAGGTCGGTGCGTAGCGATTTTCTGAGGTTACTGATGTCGTTGAGCATCAGGACAGTACAGGTCAGCACCAGCACGATGATGCTGGTGAGCATCATCATGCCGGTTATTTTCTGTTGCAGAGAAAGACTGCTAAACCGCGCCATACCATCAATTTTGTGGCAGCAGACCGGATTGTCATCCGCGCCTGATACCCCCTATACCCTAGATATTGGTTTACTCTGGGGGTTATCGGCCAAAAGGGGGCCGACTTTATTGATGATTTCCGGCAACAGCCGGCGGGGAAAGGGGGGCTATTGCTTGTCTTTGTCGTGCTCAATCAGCGCATAGGCAGAGTGGTTGTGAATGGACTCAAAATTCTCTGATTCGACCGTATAGGCCGCAATCCGCTCATCCGCGTTAAGAATACTGGCCACGTCGCGCACCATATCCTCAACAAATTTAGGGTTTTCATAGGCACGTTCGGTGACGAATTTTTCATCGGGCCGTTTCAACAAGCCGTACAGTTCGCACGATGCCTGTTTCTCGACTATGTCGATGACTTCTTCGATCCACACGAAACCACGGGTGCGGACGGTGATGGTCACGTGGGAACGCTGATTATGCGCCCCATGCTTGGAGATTTTCTTCGAGCATGGACACAGGCTGGTGACCGGAACCACAACTTTGAGGGACATATCCGCCTGACCGTCATGGATTTCGCCGATGAAGCTGACCTCATAATCAAGCAGGCTTTTTACGCCCGTGACCGGAGCCGTTTTATCCACGAAGTAGGGGAAGGTCATCTCAATGTGGCCGGAGCTGGCTTCAAGGCGATCGGTCATTTCGGCCAGCATTTCGTTAAAGGACTTGACCGTAATCTCGTTCTCATGACCGTTGAGGATCTCCATGAAACGCGACATATGCGTCCCTTTAAAATTGTGTGGGAGATTCACGTACATGTTGAAGTTGGCGATAGTGTGTTGTTCGCCACTGCTGCGGTCGCGCACCTTAATCGGGTGCCGAACATCTTTGATGCCGACTTTGTCGATCGCAATATGGCGCGTATCAGGGGTGCTTTGAACGTCATCCATGGGTTGTGGGGTATCGATGGTTGAGGTGCACTGAGTCATGGGTTCGATAAAGGCCTTTTATTGAGTCCGCCGACGTTTCGCCGAGTCGGACCCGAATACCTGATAAGATTAGTAGGTATTTTACGCGAATCGGCGTCCATCAGCAACCACTGGCGGTGGGTCGAAACCTAAAGTCAGCTCTAGAAACGGCCTTCAATCAGCTGCCATTGACGACGATAAGCCCATGAAAAATATTGATTAGTTGGTCGCTTGGTTCAACTCGGTCGGACGATGATGAATTCGGCGATTCGGCGCAGCATATCCGCACGCTGGTCAAGATCAGACAGGCTTTTGAGGGCCCGCTGATACAGGTCCTCGGCCTTTTCACGGGCCGCTTCCAGACCGATTAGCGACGGATAGGTGGGTTTGTCCATGGCGATATCCTTGCCTTGGGTCTTGCCCAGTGTGTGGGTATCGCCCTCGATATCAAGAATGTCATCGCGTATCTGGAAGGCGAGTCCAATGCAGTTGGCAAAGTGACTGAGGCGCTTTATTTGCTCGTCGGTCACCTCGGTCGTCGCATAGGCACCGAGCAGCACACTGGAGCGAATCAGCGCCCCGGTTTTGTGAATGTGCATATTCTCAAGCTCGGTGACGCTGAGGGTTTTGCCGACTGACGCCAGATCAATGGCCTGCCCACCGGCCATGCCTCGCGACCCGGAGGCAAGGGCCAGCGCCTCGATCATGCGCAGGCGAGTGTCCGCCACAATGCTCAGACGCGGATCATGGCTGAGAATATAGAATGCCAGTGACTGCAGGGCATCCCCTGCGAGTAACGCGGTTGCCTCGTCAAACGCCACATGGCAGGTTGCGCGCCCTCGGCGTAACTCATCGTTATCCATGGCCGGAAGATCGTCATGAATCAGAGAGTAGGAATGAATCAGTTCAACCGCGCAGGCGGGCCCGTCGAGACCCCGCATATCAACACCCAGCGCGATGCCCGTCGCATAGACCAGCATCGGACGCACACGCTTGCCGCCGCCCAGAACCGAGTAACGCATGGCCTTGTGCAGAATTTCCGGCGTGGTGTCGGGTGACGGAAGCCAACGGTCGAGCGCAGGTTCTACCCGCGCCTGGCACTCCAGCATAAACGCGTCGAGGTCGGACGGTTTACTCTGACTCAAAGTTTTGGGGTTCACTTTCAAAATCCTTTGACAGCAGAATCTCGACTTTCTGTTCTGCCTCGGTCAGCGCCTGCTGACAGGTTCGAGTCAGTTCGATGCCGCGTTCAAAATGTTGCAGCGACTCTTCGAGGCTGATATCGCCTTGTTCCATCTTTTCAACCAAGGTTTCCAGTTCTTTCAAGGATGCCTCAAAGTCGATTTTTTTGTTTTTGCTTGTCACTGGATTTTCACTAACTGATTGCTGGTACTGGAAATAATACTGGAAGTTGCCGGTTTCGAGAACATCAACCGTGATTTAGTGCTTGCGAGCTATTGACACCCCAATTACGCGGGGCTTATAGTTCCTGGCCTCAAGGTTGTAAAATAACCTGATAAATCATATAATTATAGTTTAAATTCTACGGAATAGTGGAGGGAATTATGGATCTTAAAGGCAGTAAAACAGAGCAGAGTCTAAAAGACGCCTTTGCCGGTGAAAGTCAGGCAAATCGTCGTTATTTGTATTTCGCGGCCAAAGCCGATGTCGAAGGTTACAATGATGTAGCCGCTGTTTTCCGCTCAACGGCGGAAGGTGAAACCGGCCATGCTCACGGTCATCTGGAATATCTTGAGGCCGTCGGTGACCCGGCGACTGGTATGCCCATTGGCGGTACCGGCGACAATCTTAAGGCATCCATCGCGGGTGAAACCCACGAGTACACGGATATGTACCCAGGTATGGCCAAGGACGCACGTGACGAGGGTTTTGACGAGATCGCCGACTGGTTTGAGACGCTGGGCAAAGCCGAGCGTTCTCACGCCAATCGTTTTCAGAAGGCGTTGGACGCACTCGACGATTAATACCGATGGTGCGCCGGTTGGGCGGTTCGCCTGCCGGCGTGTGGCCATTGTGCTTGGCTACAGGAAACGCAATTGATGCAGGAACACATGATGGGCAAGTTGTCGCGACAGGATTTAATGAGTCTGGAAGACTACGCAGCAGCGCGGTCCTCCTTTCGAGCCGACGTGATGGCGCAGAAGAAACATCGGTTTCTTCAATTGGGCGATCATGTGCGTCTTATTTTCGAAAGTCGCCTGACCATGCATTATCAGGTGCAGGAGATGCTGCGGGCGGAAAAAATTTTTGAGGCGGATGGGATTCAGGAAGAACTGGATCAGTATAATCCACTGATACCCGATGGCTGTAATTGGAAGGCCACCATGATGATCGAATATTCTGACGTGGCTGAGCGACAGGATATGTTGGCGAAAATGAAGGGTATCGAGGATCGGGTCTGGGTTCAGGTCGGCGGCTACGACAAGGTCTGGGCAATTGCCGACGAAGACTTGGAGCGCTCCAACGACGAAAAAACCTCGGCGGTGCACTTTTTGCGCTTCGAGTTGGATACCGATATGGCCGAGGCGATGAAGTCTGGCCAACCGCTGAATATCGGCATCGAACACCCCTCGTGCTGTGTGCAAATCGAGCCGGTTGGCGAGGATTTGCATCAGACGCTGACCAGCGATCTGGATTAGAGCTGAAACGGTTCGCGGGCAAGCCCGCTCCTGCAGTGTGGGCGAACCGAACAAGCCCCGAAGCTTCGACGCGTCAGCGACAACATAGCCCATTGATACGCCCGATTGTTGCGTTATACTGAACGCGTAAATGTTCCTCCTCGCGACCTTACGGAGTTAGTCACAGACGATGGCTGGTAGTTACGATGCCTCGGCAATTGAAGTTCTGACCGGACTCGAACCGGTTCGAAAGCGCCCCGGTATGTATACCGATACGGCGCGTCCCAATCACCTCGCACAGGAAGTCATCGACAACTCGGTCGATGAGGCCATCGCCGGTCACGCCTCCATTATCGATATCCAATTGTTCAAGGACGGGTCCTTACAGGTGCGCGACAACGGTCGCGGCATGCCGGTCGATATTCATCCTCAGGAAGGCGCCCCCGGGGTGGAGGTTATCCTCAGCAAACTGCATGCGGGCGGTAAGTTTTCGGGCAAGAATTATCAGTTTTCAGGCGGCCTGCATGGGGTCGGTGTGTCGGTCGTGAACGCGTTGTCGAAAAACCTGGAAATTTGGGTGCGGCGTGGCGGACAGGAATACAATATGTCGTTCGCCAACGGGGAAAAGACCTCCGATCTTGAGGTGGTTGGCAAAGTCGGCAAGAACAATACCGGCACCACGTTACGGTTCTGGCCCGACCAGCAATTTTTTGATAGTCCCAAAATTTCGTTGGCGAAGTTGCGTCACACTTTACGGGCCAAGGCGCTGCTGTGCCCTGGCCTCAATGTCAACCTGCTTGACGATGCCAGTGGGGAAAAAACCTCCTGGTGTTACGAAGATGGTTTTATCGCGTACATGAATGAGCGCATCGGTGATGTTAATTGCATTCCCGAAGAGGTTTACACCGGCGGTATTGAAGGTGAGCGCGAGATGGCCGATTGGGCCGTGGTGTGGCTACCGGATGGAGGCGAGGGCGTCACCGAGAGTTACGTTAATCTGATTCCGACCGCACAGGGTGGCACACATGTGAATGGTCTGCGCGCGGGTCTGACCGACGCGGTGCGCGAGTTTTGCGAATTTCGTAATTTGATTCCACGCGGGGTCAAGATCAGTCCCGATGATGTTTGGGATCAGTGCAATTATTTACTCTCAGTCAAGTTACGCGATCCGTCGTTTACCGGCCAGACCAAGGAGCGATTGTCGTCGCGCGAGTGTGCGGCGTTCGTCTCGGGTGTGGTCAAGGACAGCTTTGGCTTGTGGTTAAATCAGCATACCGCTGCTGGAGAATTGCTGGCCGATCTGGTGATCAACAATGCCAATCGACGCCAGCGTGCTGGCAAAAAGGTGATTCGTAAAAAAGTCACCACAGGCCCGGCACTGCCGGGCAAACTGGCTGACTGCACGGTGCAGGATCTGGGTCGGACTGAGTTGTTTCTGGTTGAGGGAGATTCCGCCGGTGGTTCGGCGAAACAGGCGCGCGATCGCCAGTTTCAGGCCTTAATGCCATTGCGTGGCAAGATTCTAAACACCTGGGAGGTGGACGCATCTGATGTACAGGCCTCGCAAGAGGTACACGACATCGCTCAGGCCATTGGCGTGGAGCCGGGATCCGATGACTTGTCGGGGCAGCGCTATGGCAAGATTTGTATCCTTGCCGATGCCGACCCCGATGGCGCACACATTGCGACACTATTGTGCGCGCTGTTTCTGCGTCATTTTCGGCCGCTGGTGGTGGCAGGCTCAATCTATGTGGCGATGCCACCGCTGTATCGTATCGATGTCGGCAAGCAGGTGTTTTATGCGCTCGATGATTCCGAGAAACAAGGTATTCTGGATCGAGTCGAGGCCGAGAAGATGAAGGGCAAGGTGAGCGTGCAGCGCTTTAAAGGTCTGGGTGAGATGAATCCGATGCAGTTGCGCGAGACCACCATAGCACCTGAGACTCGGCGTTTGATTCAGCTAACAATCGAACCCGGTGACGATACCAATACGTTAATGGATATGTTGTTGAGCAAGAAACGTGCGAGTGATCGCAAGAGCTGGCTCGAAAAGAACGGCGATCTGGCGGTTGTTTAAGCATGAGTGACACGATTGACATCAATACCGATGGCGTAGAGCAACTGCCGCTGCGCGAGTTTACCGAGAAGGCCTACCTCGATTATTCGATGTACGTGATTCTCGACCGTGCGTTGCCGAATATTGGCGACGGTTTGAAACCGGTGCAGCGTCGTATCGTTTACGCCATGTCCGAACTGGGCCTGTCTGCGGTATCCAAGCACAAAAAATCCGCGCGTACCGTTGGTGACGTATTGGGCAAGTTTCATCCGCATGGTGATTCGGCCTGTTATGAGGCCATGGTATTGATGGCGCAGCCATTTTCCTATCGTTATCCACTGGTGGATGGGCAGGGCAACTGGGGTTCACCGGACGATCCCAAATCGTTTGCTGCGATGCGCTACACCGAGGCACGGCTAACTGGCTATGCGCAGTTGTTGTTGTCGGAGTTGGGCCAAGGTACGGTAGATTGGACGCCGAACTTTGACGGTACCCTGAAAGAGCCCGCGTTGTTACCGGCGAGGGTCCCGAATTTATTGCTCAATGGTGTGACCGGAATTGCAGTCGGTATGGCAACCGATGTGCCACCACACAATCTACGCGAAGTGGTTAGTGCTTGTATTCGCTTGCTTGAGAGCCCCAAGTCGACGGTTGATGAACTGTGTGAAGATGTACTGGGGCCTGATTATCCCACCGAAGCTGAGGTCATCAGTTCACCCGAGGATGTTCGCAAAATTTACCAGACCGGTAACGGCAGTGTGCGTATGCGCTCGGTGTTTGAACTCGAAGACAGTGACATTGTGATTACCGCATTGCCGTACCAGGTCTCGGGCGCGAAGATATTGGAACAGATCGCGAACCAGATGCGTGCGAAGAAACTACCGATGGTAGAAGACCTTCGCGATGAGTCGGACCATGAGAATCCCACCCGTCTGGTGATATCACCGCGCAGCAACCGAGTGGATGTTGAGCAATTGATGTCACACCTGTTTGCCAGTACCGATCTCGAACGCACCTATCGGGTGAACTTGAATATTATCGGTCTCGACGGACGTCCGCAGGTGATGAATCTGCGTACCCTGCTCAAACAGTGGCTCACCTTTCGCACCACAACGGTACGTCGTCGTCTGCAATATCGTTTGGACAATATTTTAGCGCGTCTACATATCCTCGACGGCTTGCTGGTGGCCTATCTGAATATCGATGAGGTGATTGCGATTATCCGTAACGAGGATGAACCCAAACCGGTGCTGATTGCGCGATTTGATCTGAGTGACATTCAGGCCGAGGCGATTCTTGACTTGAAGTTACGCCACCTCGCCAAGCTCGAAGAGATGAAGATTCGTGGTGAGCAGGAACAACTCGCACAGGAGCGGGATCAGCTACAGAAAGTTCTGGGTTCAGAGCGTCGCTTGAAAACGCTGATCCGCAAAGAACTGGAGGCTGATGCCGAAAAGTTTGGCGATGACCGACGCTCACCGATCGTGGTCCGAGAGCCTGCGGTTGCACTGAACGAAATGGATCTGATATCCAGCGAGCCGCTGACAGTCGTATTGTCACAGAAGGGATGGGTGCGAGCCGCCAAGGGGCATGACATTGACCCGTTGAAGTTGACGTACAAGGCGGGTGATGCCTTCTGTTCGGCCTCGCGAGGCAAGAGCAACCAAGCGGTGGTGTTTCTCGATAGCACGGGTCGTAGTTACAGTATGCAGGCCCATACCTTGCCCTCCGCACGTGGCCAGGGCGAACCGCTCAGTGGGCGGTTATCACCTCCGTCAGGTGCGACCTTTGCTGGCGCGATGATTGGCGAACCCGGTGACAAGATCGTACTCGCATCGGATGCGGGTTATGGCTTTGTCATCCAACTCAAGGATCTCTACGTCAAGAACAAAGCGGGCAAGGCGTCATTGAAATTGCCCAACGGCTCGGAAGTGCTGACGCCGGTATCCGTTATCGATATGGACAGCGACAGGCTTGCGGCGGTTACCACCGAAGGTCGTTTGTTGGTATTCCCCGTGTCCGAGCTGCCGCTGTTGGCGCGAGGCAAGGGCAACAAGATCATTCAGATACCGGGCAAGCGGGTAGCCGCACGCGAAGAGTATGTGGTCGGCATTATGTGTATTCCCGAGAAGGGACGTCTTACGATTCATTCCGGGCAACGTCACTTTACGTTGAAGCCAAAAGACCTCGATGCATTTGAAGGGGAACGCGGTCGACGTGGTAACAAGCTGCCACGCGGGTTTCAGCGTGTTGACGGCCTGACCATCGAATAATGTTATGCGCGCCGTTCAAGGGGCTTCGACCAGTCCGCGGGCGGGAAAGTGAGGTCATTGCGCCACCCTACGACGTTGTTAACAGTGCCGAAGCGGCACAGCTTGCGGCCGATCGACCCTATAGTTTTTTGCATATCTCCCACCCTGAAATCGATGCCCGTGAGGGCGCTGATCTGTACGCCACAGCCAGTGAAGCATTGGCGAATCTGTCGGAACAGGGTGTGCTCGCTCGCGATTCCACGGCGTGTTACTACGTGTATCGCATCTCCACCGAAGACCATGTGCAGACCGGAGTCGCGCTGGCCGCATCAGTAGACGCCTATATCGACAACCGCATTCGTAAGCACGAGTTTACGCGACCGGACAAGGAAGACGAACGTGCTGAACACATCGATCGGCTAAACGCACAGACGGGGCCGGTCCTATTGGTCTACGCCGAACAACCTCAGTTGGACACCATGTTGCAGACGCTCGCAGCAGTGCCACCTGATATGGACGCACTGCTTGTCGGTGTGCGTCATCAAGTTTGGGTGGTGCGCGAAGCCGAGCAGGTGCGTGAACTTGATCTCGCCCTGAATGATTTACCCGCCATGTACATTGCGGATGGTCATCATCGCTCGGCGGCTGCGGCGCGTGTGTGTGAGCGACGCCAACGTGGGGATGCGAGCGAGTATTTTTTGGCGGTCGCATTTCCGCATACGCAAATGAACATCCTCGACTACAATCGCGTGGTTACCGACTTGAACGGTCTGTCGAGCGATCGGTTTCTCGAGCGCGTTGGCCAGCGGTTTGGGGTTATGCCGGAGGCGGAACCGGTCCGCCCGCACCGGCCCAGAGAGTTTGGTTTATACCTTGATGCTCAGTGGTATCGCTTGGTCGCCAACGATACTGACATCAGTGACGACCCGGTGAAGGGCTTGGATGCCAGCATTCTTTCCGACGGGTTATTAGCGCCGATTCTGGGTATTCATGACCCTCGGCGAGATGCTCGCATCGATTTTGTCGGTGGTGCCCGTGGGCTTGATGGCTTGCAGCGGCGAGTGGATGAGGGCGATATGGTCGCTGCGTTCTCGTTGTTTCCGACCCCCATGGAGGCGTTAATGGCGGTTGCCGACAGCGGTGAAGTGATGCCACCAAAATCCACCTGGTTTGAACCGAAGCTGGCAGATGGTCTACTCTCCTATATATTGGAGTGACGGAAAGACTGAATGGTTAGTGTCAAAAGCAGGGTGCCGGTTTCGGATCAGATCGGCGAGGTTGATCTGAATGCGTGGCTAGCATCCATTTCGGATAGTTATCCAGAGGAACAGCTGGAGATTATTGCGCGTGCCTGCGCACTGGCGGCCAAGGCACATCACGGACAGTCGCGCGCGTCCGGTGAGGCCTATGTCGGTCACGTTATGACAGTCGCCGATATTTTGGTCGATCTGCACATGGATTACGAGACCGTGTCGGCGGCGCTGTTACACGACGTGGTGGAAGACACCTCGGTTGAGCTGACAGAAATCGAGCGTGACTTTGGACTGAGCACGGCTCGATTGGTTGATGGCGTGACCAAAATGAGTTCCTTGCCCCAGTATCGCAGTGCGGCAGGAGAGGGCAGTGTGGATGCCCAGCACGCGGAAAGTCTGCGCAAGATGTTGTTGGCGATGGCGGAAGATGTTCGCGTGGTGTTGATTAAGCTGGCCGATCGACTGCACAACATGCGCACCCTGAATTTTCTGCCGGAGTACAAGCAGGTCCGTATCGCCCAAGAGACCAAGGATATTTACGCGCCGTTGGCGAATCGTCTGGGTATCTGGCAGATCAAATGGGAGCTGGAAGATCTCTCGTTTCGTTACCTCGAACCAACGACCTATAAACAAATAGCCCAGCTGCTTGCTGAACGCCGTCTTGATCGGCAGCAGTTTATTGATGAGGTGGTGGGCCGTCTCACCAGCGAGCTGGAACAGGTAGGCATTAAGGGTGAGATCCAGGGTCGCGCCAAACACATCTACAGTATCTGGCGAAAGATGCGGCGCAAGGATGTCGAGTTCGACAAAATATTCGATGTTCGAGCCGTACGTATTTTGCTGGATAACGTGGCGCAATGTTATGCCGCGCTGGGTATCGTGCACTCTTTGTGGCCGCCGATTCATGGTGAGTTCGATGACTACATTGCGACACCGAAGGATAATCTGTATCAGTCACTGCATACGGCGATCTATGGGCCAGGTGGTCGCGTGGTCGAGGTTCAGATTCGCACCCATGAGATGCACGAGCACTCTGAACTGGGTGTGGCGGCGCATTGGCGTTACAAGGAAGGCGGCAAGCATAATGCCGCATTTGAAGATCGTATTGCGTGGATGCGTCAGTTGTTGGAATGGAAGGATGAGTCCGACGATGCGGGTGATTTTATTGATCGTTTCAAGGCTGAGGTGTTCGAGGATCGTGTCTATGTGATGACGCCGATGGGCAAGGTGATGGATCTGCCGCAAGGCGCCACGCCACTGGATTTTGCGTATTACGTGCATACGGATATTGGTCATCGCTGTCGAGGCGCGAAGATCGATGGACACATTGTGCCGCTGACCCACGAGCTTACCAATGGCGATAGCGTTGAAATATTGACCTCAAAACGGGGGATTCCCAGTCGTGATTGGCTGAGTCCACATCTGGGTTATTTGAATACACCGAGGGCGCGCGCGAAGGTGCGCAGCTGGTTTCGTCATCGCGATCACGATCAAAACCTTGTCTCCGGGCGGGCGCTTTTTGATAAGGAACTGCATCGTTTGGGCGTCGAGAAATTCGATAAGAAAAGCCTTCTGACGCGTTTTAACTATCATAAGTTTGACGACTTTCTCGCGGCGATTGGTCATGGTGAGATATCGACTGCACAGTTGGCGAATGCGGTGGATATGCCGGTTCAGGCATTGCCGCGACAGCAACCCCGACACAAACGTGGGCATGCCAAGAGGCTCAAGTCCGATGAGATTTGGGTTCAGGGTGTGGGTGATCTGCTGACTCAAATTGCGAAGTGTTGCAAGCCGGTGCCTAAAGAACCCATTGTTGGTTACATCACCCAAGGACGCGGCGTGACCATTCATCGACACGATTGTTCCAGCCTGCTACGGATGCAAAAGAGTCATCAAGAACGACTGATCGAGGTCAGTTGGGGTGGCGATACGCGCTCGTCTTACCCAGTCGATATGTTGATTATTGCGTATGATCGTCGCGGGTTGTTGAGCGACATATCGATGTTGTTGAGTAACGAGTCGATTAATGTGAATTCAGTGAATACCTTGACCGATCGGCATGACAACATGGCGCACATGACCATTAGCATGGAGATCAGTGACCTTGCCCAGCTAAGTCGTGTGCTCGACAAGATCGGGCAGTTACGCAACGTTGTCGAAGTGAAACGACGAACGTAGGAGAAGCAGCCTTGGCCGCGAACCTTCCATGCTGCGGAATATCCTAGTTCTCGGGCGAGCGCGCCCCTACATAATCGTCGCTAAAATAGAATAAGGAAATTGGTAGGCGCGGGCAGGGTCGAACTGCCGACATCTACGATGTGAACGTAGCGCTCTACCGCTGAGCTACGCGCCTGTAGAGGCCTGCCACCATACAAGATTCCCCAGTATGGATTCAAGAGAAAGTGTGATTTGGCGGTGATGTTCCTGTTAAAATCGCGGTTTTATAGCCACTTTTTCGACCGAATTCATGATTCGCACCCGTTTTGCCCCCAGTCCGACCGGTTATCTGCACATTGGTGGTGCCCGCACCGCGTTATTTTCTTGGCTCTACGCGAAAAAGCACGGTGGCCAGTTCATTTTGCGCGTGGAAGACACGGACCGGGAGCGCTCGACCCAAGAGGCGGTCGACGCGATCTTTGCGGGTATGGAATGGCTTGGTTTAACCGCCGAAGAAGGGCCGTTCTATCAGACCCAGCGTTTTGGCCGATACAAAGAGGTCATGCAGCAGTTGCTCGACGATGGCAAGGCCTACCACTGTTACTGCTCGAAGGAACGGTTGGAGCAGCTGCGCGAAGACCAAATGGCCGCGGGCAGCAAGCCTCGATACGACCGCTGTTGTCTGAATCGTGAAGGTGCGCCCCCTGAGGGAGTCGATCCGGTTGTGCGATTTTTGAACCCGACTGAGGGCAGTGTGGTGGTCGACGACCAGATCAAGGGCGCCGTAGTATTTGATAACGCCGAGCTGGACGACCTCATTATCGCGCGTTCCGATGGTTCACCCACCTATAATTTCTGCGTCGTCGTTGATGATCTCGATATGCAGGTCACGCATGTGGTCCGCGGTGATGATCATCTCAACAATACGCCTCGTCAGATTAATATTCTGACCGCCTTAGGCGCCAACCCACCCAGCTATGCACATGTGCCGATGATTCTCGGCGATGATGGACAGAAACTTTCCAAGCGTCATGGCGCAGTGGGTGTGATGCAGTACCGTGACGACGGTTTTTTGCCCGAGGCGGTGCTGAACTATCTGGTGCGACTGGGCTGGTCGCATGGGGATCAGGAAATCTTTTCAGTCGACGAGATGATCGAGCTGTTCGATCTAGCCGATGTGAATAAATCCGCATCCGCCTTTAATACCGAGAAGCTGTGCTGGCTCAATCAGCACTACATGAAAGAATCGGACCCCCAGCGTCTGGCCAACTTGTTGGAACCCCATTTGCAAAAGCTGGGGATTGATCCCGCGTCTGGCCCGGATCTGGTGGACGTCGTTGAAGCGCAGCGTGAGCGTGCGCAGACCTTGGTGGAGATGGCGGAGATCAGCGAGTTCATCTATCGCGACTTTAGCGAGTACGACGAGAAGGCAGCGAAGAAGAACCTACGCCCGGTTGCAGCCGATCCGTTGGTACAGGTAAAACAGGCCTTGCAGTCGCTTGAGGATTGGGCGCCAGAGGCCTTGCACCAAGTGATTATCGATGTCTCCGAGGCGATGGGTGTGAAGATGGGGAAAGTCGCGCAGCCACTGCGTGTCGCTGTGGTTGGTCGTGCAGCATCCCCCGGCATTGACGTGACGCTGTTTCTGGTTGGTAAAGAGGCCTGTCTGCGTCGTATCGATCAGGCGTTGGCCTTTATCGATCAACGCGCGGCCGTGTCCTGATTGACGACGAGAGAATAAAAAAATGTCAGAAGACGTATCCAAACCCAGTAACTTTATTCGTACTATCATTGATCAGGATATCGATTCTGGCAAACACGATGGCCGCGTGCATACCCGTTTTCCACCCGAGCCCAACGGTTATCTCCACATCGGCCACGCCAAATCCATTTGCCTGAATTTCGGCATCGCACGTGACTATAGTGGTCAGTGCAATTTGCGTTTTGATGATACCAATCCGAGCAAGGAAGACGTCGAGTACGTTGATTCCATTCAGGAGGATGTGCGCTGGTTGGGGTTTGATTGGGAAGATCGGCTGTTCTACGCATCAAATTACTTCGACAAGTTGCATGGCTTTGCGGTTGAGTTGATCAAGCAGGGCAAGGCCTATGTGTGTGGCCTGAATGCCGAACAGATGCGAGAGTATCGCGGTACCCTGACGGAGCCTGGAAAAAACAGCCCCGCACGAGATCACAGTGTGGAAGACAACCTTGATCTGTTCGCGCGTATGCGCAAGGGCGAGTTTGAGGATGGCGCCTATTTATTGCGCGCAAAAATCGATATGGCGCATCCAAATATGAATATGCGCGACCCCGCGTTGTATCGTATTCGTAAGGGTGCGGTTCACCATCAGACTGGCGTCCAGTGGTCGATTTATCCGATGTATGATTTTACGCATCCCATTTCCGATGCGATGGAAGGCATCACCCACTCTCTGTGTACGCTCGAGTTCGAGGATCACCGCCCCTTGTATGACTGGGTGCTTGATCAATTGCCCGAGCTTAGCCACCCGCAGCAGATCGAGTTCTCGCGTCTGTCATTGCAGTACACGGTGATGAGCAAACGTAAGTTGACCGAATTGGTCGCTGGTAATTTTGTGTCCGGATGGGATGATCCACGTATGCCAAGCATTACCGGTCTGCGTCGGCGCGGCTATACCCCCACATCGATCCGCGAATTTTGTGATCGCATTGGCATTACCAAATCAGGCAACACCATTGAGATGGGCGTGTTGGAAAACTGTATTCGTGAAGACTTGAATGCGAATGCCCCGCGCGCGATGGCGGTGTTGAATCCACTTAAAGTCGTGATCGAGAATTTCCCGGAAGGGGACGCCGAGACGCTTCCCGCAGCAAACCACCCGCAGAACGAATCAATGGGAACCCGCGACATTGTGTTGACCCGCGAAGTTTATATCGACAAGAACGATTTTCTGGAAGTGGCGCCAAACAAGAAATTCAAACGTCTGGTCAGCGGGGGAGAGGTGCGGTTGCGCAACGCCTATGTGATTCGCTGCAACGAAATGATCAAGGATGATGCCGGCGAGATTATCGAACTGCGCTGTACCTATGACCCCGACACGCTGGGTAAGAATCCCGAAGACCGGAAGGTCAAAGGCGTGATCCACTGGGTCTCGGCCAATCACAGTCACGAGGTCGAAGTGCGGCTCTACGATCGACTGTTTTCCGATCCCATGCCGGAGGCCAACAAAGAGGTCGAGGACTTTAAGGATCTTCTAAACCCACAATCGCTCGAAATATTGACCGGCTGCCGGGTCGAAAACAGTTTGGCCAATGCCCCCGCAGGTGCCCGTTTTCAGTTCGAGCGAGAAGGCTATTTCTGCGTCGACCCGGTCGATTCGACAGCGGAATCCCTAGTCTTTAACCGGACCGTCACGTTGCGCGACTCTTGGGCCAAGATCGAGGCCCAAGCGAAACAGGGCAAATAGCCAGCCGCTACAGGGCATCCGCAAAATCTGTGGACACAACCCCCTGATTCCCCTAAAATTCACCGTTTCCCGGGGCCATAGCTCAGCTGGGAGAGCGCAACACTGGCAGTGTTGAGGTCAGCGGTTCGATCCCGCTTGGCTCCACCATATTTGTAAAGTTTGACGACAGATTAGTCCCCATCGTCTAGAGGCCTAGGACTCCGCCCTTTCACGGCGGCAACAGGGGTTCGAACCCCCTTGGGGACGCCATATCGACCTGTAATTCATTGAATTATAAGTAAATAAAAAGCCTCGTGTTTCTCTAAAAGCACGGGGCTTTTTAATGTTCTGATTTTGCTCGTAATATTTGGGGGGTTCGCATCGCCCCCCCGGACGCCACCTTATTCCGCGTGTTCAGTAACGGCTGCTTGGGTGTGTCATATTTTGAAAGAGAAAGGTATGCAATATTCTTTCGTAACTGTCGTTACGTATAAGCCGGAGTTGTCTATCAGACCGGGAGCAGTCCAATCACCATTCCGGTCATTGTAAATCATCAGGCGAATTGACATTGGCAAACGCTGTACGAGAGTCGCAAAAATCAACCGGTGTGGCGGCTATCTGCTGCATCCAGTCCATAACCTTGCTTTGACCGCATGCCATGTATTGGGCTAGTGGTATTTGGACGCTGCTGCGCAACATTGCAATAACTGGCTGCGCACGTTCACCGTCATGTGCGAAGCATGCCCGGTTGCCGGATTGTTCCATGTCGTGCAGCAATCGTTCGACAAGGTCGTCCGGCAAGGCCGGCGTGTCGCACGGTACAAACACCACGTGGTCATGTGTGGCATTTCCAAGGCAGGTCAGCATCCCGGCCAACGGCCCTGGATATTCTGGCAACTCATCCGCGATAATCGGATAGCCGTATTGTTCATAGATTTTGATATTACGGTTGGCATTGATAAGTAACTCATCGACCTGTGGCGAAAGTACGGCGATAACATGTTCGATTAGTGGGGTGCCCTTATATTCGACAAGTCCTTTGTCCACACCGCCCATACGCTGACCGCGGCCACCGGCCAGGATAACGCCGGTGACTGGCTGAGCGTCAGTCATTGTCACGAACCGGATTGTCGGTATAGAAGAAACACAGTGAGTAAGAATAATACAAAAGCGATGAATTTCCACATCAGTAGTGGGTTGCGCTCGATCAGTGGTTGCACTCTCTTTTTTGTTAACTCCGGGTTCGGATTCGAGATGTCGTGGATGAATTCCGATAACAGGGTTTGGCGACGATCACCTGCCAATGCAGTGGCCTTTTCGATGGCCCTGTCCATCCAGTCAGGTATCTCATTGTTGATCGTCGTGGCAGGGATATAGTGGACCTTGCGTAGACGCCTGTTGGTCAGTTCCTTGCTGCCGTAGGGTAACCTTCCTGTTAGCATTTCGTAGATGATGACCCCCATGGAAAAGAGGTCGGAGACGTTGCTGCCAGTTTCGCCCCGTAAGTACTCCGGCGCGGTGTAGTTCCGGGTGCCGAGCATATTCACTCTTTCAAGCAGGGTAGCTACCTCTTGTACGCCGGCAATCTTGGTAGAGCCGAAGTCGATGATCTTGAGTGTCCCGTGTTCGTCGAACATGATATTTTCCGGTTTCAGATCCTGGTGCAGCATCTCCTGGCGATGAAATGCACGCACGCCAGCGGCGATCTGGGTTGCGATGTCGCGCACCTCTTTCAAAGGCGGTCTTGGATTGTCGTTCATCCACTCGCGCAGGGTTTGGCCTTCAATATATTCAGTGACGTAGTACAAGCATTGCCGTTGCTTGCGCGGTTTAGGCACGTGTAGCACATGTTGGTTGTGAATGCGTCGGCCAGCCCATTCCTCCTGCAAGAAATGATCGATATAGCTAGCATCGTCGTCATAATTCACCGACGGTGTCTTTAATACAACTTTCTGATCGGTTTCCTGGTCAAGCGCCAGATAGAGTTGTGTGCGTTTGCTGGCATGTATCTCACGGATAATCTTGTATCCATCGAGGATCATGCCCGGTTCCAGTGGTGGCGGGAACGGTAGTTCTGCGAGCTGTTGGTAGAACTCGTTCTGATCCTGATTAGGCAGACTATCGATCCTGATAATCTGGCAGCTCACATTATCGTGACTCTGCTTATCGAGAGCTGCTTGAACGATTACCTTGGCGGTTTCCTCCGGAGCGTGCAGTGAGCCGTAGAGAAAACCTGCTAATTCGGTATCACCCAGATAGTCGTGTACGCCATCGGTTGTTAATAGATAGATATCATTGACTTCGGCCGGAATTGACCGGTAATCGATTTCCATCTGCAGTTCGATACCCATCGCGCGACTGAGATAATTCTTCTCATCGGAGATATGTACACGGTGGTCGCGGGTGAGGCACTCCAGGTTACCGTGGCGCATGCGATAGATTCGTGTGTCGCCGACATGGAAGATATGTGCAGTTGTTGATTTCAGTATCAGCACGCTCAGCGTGGTCACCATGGCGCGGACACTTTTATAGTTACGATGGCCTTGAGAATAGAGCCACTGGTTCAGGGCGCTCAGCACCTTGGTGCCTGCGTTTTTGGTTCCCCAGGAATCCGGGGTGGAGAAATAATCACTCAGAAAGCCGGAGACACAGGCTTCGGAGGCCTCTTTGCCTGCTTCACTGCCACTCATACCATCGGCGATGACGGCGGCCACGCCTTTGGTATTTAACAGCGGTACTTTGGGTATGCGGATACCGCAGGCATCGTCATTGGATTCCTTTTTCCCCGCAGTACTGTATTGGCCGGAGGTGATTTTCAATGTGGTCGACATGGGGTCATGTTAATCGCCCCGGCGGCTAACAGCTAGGGCCATGACAATGGTTAAACATCTAATTAGCTGACCTCAATCATTTGTACGGTCCCGTCTGGAAGGACTTCCGCCATATGGCCTTGCGGTTCTTCCAGAAAGAGTACGGCGAAAACAGTGACTGCAACCGTCCCCGCGATCACTAAAAAGAAAGTCTGTGCGGATACAAATGACAGTACGGTTAAGAACAGTACTGCGCCAATGTTACCGTAGGCGCCTACGACGCCGGCAATTTGTCCGGTAAGGCGTCGCCTGATCAAGGGCACGACTGAAAACACGCCACCTGCGCCAGAGCCAACGAAGAATGAGCACGCCATCATCACAACGACCGCGAGTGCAATGGGCCAGTTCGAGTTGATCTGGCTCATTATTACAAAGCCCACAGCCAGTGCTGAGAGCAGAGTGATCAAGGTTTTCTTGCGGCCAAATCGATCGCTGAGCCAACCACCGCTCGGGCACGAAATAATATCCGTACCGGCAAAACAGGCCGCCAGCAGGCCGGCGGTGACGATAGATATGTCGAAGGTGTCCAGGAAGAATAAAGGCAGCATGGAAACGACGGCCAGTTCGGCGCCAAAGGTCACGGCATAGGCGAGGCTCAGAATGCTGACTTGCTTGAATTGGTACCGATGCATCTCTGGTACGGCAGCCTTAAAGATTTCTGAATTCACCTTGTAAATTTGTCTGCACTGCAAGACATAAGTGCACGCGAGCGCTACATATATTGTGTACACCGCGCGATCATCCAATAATCCAAGCACCGATACTTTCCAGGCCAATAGAGCCAGTGCGGCATACATCGGGATATTGACTAGCAGATAATAGAAAAAATCCTTTTTGCTGGTGACTTCCAGTCCGCCGGTTTTATTTGGTTTGAAGTAGGTTGAGCCTGCAGGCGTATCAGTGACTGAAAAGTAGTACACAGCCGAATATACGAGCGTTAGTACGCCTGTCAGTGCAGTTGCGTAACGCCAGCCATCATCGCCACCAAAGGCTAAAGCGAATGCTGGCAGGCTGATGGCTGCAGCGGCCGATCCGACATTGCCGAGTCCTTTATAGATTCCTTCTGCCAAACCCACTTGTTTAGCCGGAAACCATTCGCTGACGATGCGGATGCCGATGACAAAACCGGCACCCACAAACCCCATCAAAAATCGGGCCAGGGCCAACATCTCAAAGCTGTCTGCAATAGCAAAAAAGAAACACAGAAAACTGGAGATAAACAGCAAGAAGGAATAGATCAATCGTGGTCCAAACGCATCAACCAGCATGCCAATGATGATGCGTGCCGGAATGGTAAGCGCCACATTGAGGATCAACAGCATTTTGATCTGTTGGTCAGACAGACCCATGCTGTCTCTGATCGCGACCAGTAACGGCGCATGGTTGAACCAGACCAGAAAGGTGAGGAAGAACGCAAACCAGGTCAGATGCAGGATTCGGTTTTTTCCTGAAAAAGACAGTAGTTTGAACTGAGGGTTCGACATTGTGGCTCCATTGCAGCGCTGTGGTTAATTCTGAACGCGAGTAAACGATTACTAACTGTACTTGAGCAAAAAGTGTGCCAATCATTAGCGGATCCCGGATTGCTTCTCTGATGCGGTTCGGTGAACGGTCGGCGATGACTGTTTTTCCACGTGTTGTCATGTACTTAAGTAACGCGCCGAAGCAAATGGATAGGTAGTGTTAGCTGATTTATGCACATCACGCGTTCAGCATGCGCGGTCACTACCCGCCATATTAGAGTGCGTTAATGGTTTGATTTGCACCACCATGGGACATGGGGGCTGACTATATCTGCTGCGACCTATCTAGTAAGCACATGAATAATAGAAGGTTATGTTGTTTGTTATCCAGTTTTAGAAGCTGGCACAGTTCTTGCTAATTCCTATAAAGAAAGATCATTAACTAGAGCGGGAATGTGGTAATGAAGGAAAAACTGGTTCTGATTGGCAATGGCATGGCGGGCGTCCGTACCCTGGAAGAGCTGCTGAAGATTACACCCGATCACTATGACATTACCGTGTTCGGTGCGGAACCCTACGGTAACTACAATCGCATCATGCTGTCGCCGCTACTGGCCGGTGAGAAGACCGTCGATGACATCATGCTCAATGGCGAGCAGTGGTATATCGACAATGGCATTACCTTACACAAAGGCAAGACGGTCACTCAAATCGACCGCGTGAACCGCAAGGTCATCGCCGACGATGGCACGACCGCCCACTACGATCGCCTGCTGCTGGCTACCGGTTCCAACCCTTTCGTGATCCCGGTGCCGGGCAAGGACAAGGTCGGTGTGATCGCCTTCCGTGATATCCAGGATGTCTACAATATGTTGACGGCCGCACGCGATTATAAAAAGGCCGTGGTGATCGGGGGCGGCCTGTTGGGGCTGGAAGCCGCCAACGGCCTGATGAAGCAGGGCATGGATGTCACAGTCGTACACTTACTCGATTCCCTGATGGAGCGCCAACTCGACAAGGTGGCCTCTGCGCTATTGAAAGCATCCCTCGAGGAACGCGGCATGCAGTTCTTGATGGAGGCCGCGACGCAAGAAATCATTGGCAATGGCCGCGTCCAGGGTGTGCGCTTCAAGGACGGCAGTGAGATAAAAGCTGATCTGGTGGTGATGGGTGTGGGTATCGTTCCCAACACGGCACTGGCACAAGATGCCGGCCTGCACTGCGAGCGCGGCATTGTTGTTGATGATGTCATGCAGACCTTTGATCCGCGTATCTATGCGGTTGGGGAGTGCGCCCAACATCGCGGCATCGCCTATGGCCTGGTGGCGCCCCTGTTTGAACAAGGAAAAGTCGCTGCCAACCAGCTGGCCAAGCTGGGTTATGCCCATTACAAAGGTTCTGTCACCTCTACCAAACTGAAAGTCACTGGCATTGATTTGTTTTCTGCCGGCGAATTCAATCAAGCCGAAGGTGACGAGGTGATCGTGTTGCAGGATGCGGCCGCCGGTACCTACAAGAAGCTGGTGATCCGGGATGACTGTGTTAAGGGCGCCGTTTTGTACGGCGATACGATTGACGGTACCTGGTATTTTCAATTAATGCGTGAGGGCACCAGTATTGCGGACTTTCGCAAGACCATCCTGTTTGGGCAACATGATTTGGGTGATGCCGGCCATGGCGACGAAACTCGGGTCATGGCACTTTCCGACGAGGCTGAAATCTGCGGTTGTAATGGTGTCTGCAAGGGCGACATTATTCAGGCGATATCAAGAGAAGGTCTGTTCACGCTGGATGATGTGCGAGCTTATACCAAAGCCTCCAGTTCCTGTGGTTCTTGCACAGGTTTGGTCGAAGCCTTGCTGGCCAGCACAGTAGGTGAGGGGTATGACGCCTCGCCCAACAAGAAACCGATGTGCAAGTGTACCGAATACAGTCACGATGAAGTCATCGCTGCTATCAAGGAGAACGAGCTAAAGACCATACCAGTGGTACGTGACTTCCTTAATTGGGAAACCCCCGATGGTTGCGCGGCATGCCGCCCGGCACTTAACTATTATCTGCTGGCCTACTGGCCGGGTGAATACCAGGATGATGCGCAGTCGCGCTTCATTAACGAACGTGCCCACGGCAATATTCAGAAAGACGGTACCTATTCGGTCATCCCCCGTATTTTTGGCGGCGAAACCTCCGCTGAACAATTGATGTCCCTTGGCCGGATCGCCAAGAAGTGGAAGGTGCCGACCGTGAAGTTCACTGGCGGTCAGCGTATCGACATGCTTGGCCTGAAAAAGGACGAACTCCCCGGTATCTGGGGCGATCTGGCGGATGCCGGATTTGTGTCGGGTCATGCCTATGGCAAGGCGTTGCGCACGGTCAAGACCTGTGTCGGTTCAGAGTGGTGCCGTTTTGGTACGCAGGATTCCACGGCGCTGGGTATCAAGCTGGAAGAGATGACCTGGGGCTCGTGGATGCCACACAAATACAAACTGGCCGTTTCCGGTTGCCCACGTAATTGCGCCGAGGCGACCATCAAGGACTTTGGTGTTGTTTGTGTTGATTCCGGTTACGAGTTGCATGTCGGCGGTAATGGCGGCATCAAGGTCCGTGTGACTGATTTTCTGTGCAAGGTGGAGACCGAAGAAGAGGTCATGGAATACGTCGGTGCCTTCTCGCAGTTGTATCGTGAAGAAGCCCATTATCTGGAGCGCACCGCGCCCTGGCTGGAGCGCGTCAGCCTGAGTTATATCAAGGAGAGGATTGTCGAGGACGAGGATGGTCGCAAGGCACTGTATGAGCGTTTTAAATATTCCCAGCAGTTCGCGCAAACAGATCCCTGGAAGGCACGCGCCGAAGGTGTTGAGGCACATGAATTTACCCCACTACAGATTCAGGGATAAAGACATGGCTAACTGGACTGAAATTGCGAAACTTGAAGATATCCCGAAACTCGGCGCACGCGTATTGAAAATGGACAGCGTGGATATCGCACTGTTTCGTACCGCAACGGATGAGGTGTTTGCCATCAAGGACCAGTGTCCGCACAAGCAAGGACCTTTATCGCAAGGTATTGTCCATGGCAGTTCTGTGACCTGCCCGCTGCACAACTGGAAAATTGATCTCGCCAGTGGTGAGGCGCTCGGTCCCGATGAGGGCTGTGTTAACACCTATGAAGTCAAGGTTGAAAACGGCAATGTTTACCTTGCCCTGTCCGCTGACGATGTGGCTGTTGCCTGAAGGCGCACTGACATGTTGTTTGGAAGAGGCAAGAAAAATCCGATAAAGATCGCTGATAAGGGTGTCGTTGACTGGCGTTATACCACCTGTGGGTACTGTTCTACCGGCTGCTCAATGGAGATAGGTCTGGACAAGTCGGGCATTCCTGTTGCTACACGTGGTGTGGGTGGCGCAGATGTAAATCAGGGCAAGCTCTGTACCAAGGGTATTTTTGAGCATGAGTTATTCCGAACCGATGGCCGTGGTGCGCAACCACTGATACGCGATCGCTATTACGAATCGTTTCAGGAATGCAGTTGGGACACCGCGCTCGACAAGACCGCCAGTGAGATACAACGCATCCAGGATACCTGGGGCCGGGATTCGTTTGCCATCGTATCGACCGGGCAGATTATGACCGAGGAGTTTTATACCCTCGGGAAATTGACCCGTGGTGTGATCGGTACCAACCATTACGATGGTAATACCACCCTTTGTATGGCCTCTGCGGTATCCGGCTACAAGCGCTCTTTCGGTTCAGACGGCCCGCCAGGTTGTTACGACGATTTCGAGCACACTGAATGCCTGATGGCCATCGGCAGCAACCTGCCTGAGCAACACCCCATTATCTTTTGGCGCCTGCATGAGGCATTGGAGAAGCGCAAGTTCCCAATTATTGTCGTTGATCCGCGTGTGACCATGTTTGCACAAATGGCCGATATCCATCTGCCAGTGACACCGGGCACCGATGTCGTACTATTGAATGCGCTGGCGCACGTCATACTGGACGAAGGTCTGGAGGATCGTGCCTATATCGATGCACATACTTCAGATGCGGCTGCATTTGAGAAGCTGGTCGAGCAGTATGACCCGATCTCATCCTCGCGGATATGTGGGATCGATGAAGACACCATACGCCATGTGGCTCGCACCTATGCCCGTGCTGGCAGTGCGATGACGATTTGGACCATGGGTATCAATCAGAGTACGCATGGATCAGATGGTGTCGTTGGTATCAACAATCTGAATCTGATCACCGGTAATATTGGCAAGCCCGGTGGTACCAGCTTGTCGATTACCGGGCAGTGTAATGCGATGGGCACACGTGAGTGGTCGTCCTGTTCCGGATTGCCAGGGTATCGAAAACTGGAATCCGCAGAGGATCGTAAGCAGATCGCAGACTTCTGGGGGATTGATGAAGATTTCTTTCCGCGCGAACGTGGCATGTTTCAGACCGATATCTTTCCAGCCATCGAAAGCGGGCAAATCAAGGGCATGTGGCTGATTGCCACCAATCCGATGACATCGATGCCCAATACGCCCCGCATTCGCAAGATGCTTGAGAAACTCGAGTTTCTGGTGGTGCAGGATGTGTACCGCGATGTCGAGACAAATGAATACAGCCATGTCTTCCTGCCAGCGGCTGTTTGGGCCGAGAAAGAGGGCTGCTTTACCAACACAGAGCGCCGTGTCAATCTGACTCGAAACGTTTGCGAACCCTACGCGAATAGTAAACCGGATCTGTGGATCTTTAATCAGTTAGCCAAGCGCTTCAAGCGCGACAGGAAACCGCACTTCCCGAACACGGCTGAAGAAGTCTTTGAGGAATTGCGCGCGTTGTCGAAAGGACGCATGCTGGATTACTCTGGTATGACCTGGGACAAAATTGAACAACAACGAGGTATTCAATGGCCTTGCACAGACGGGGATGAATCGGGGGCTGCCCGTTTGTATACCGATGGTCAGTTTCAGTGGGATGACGGTCGTGCCAGGCTGATTCCATTGTCATTTGTCGATAATAATGAAACGCCTGATGAGGATTACCCGTTCTGGATGAACAGTGGGCGGGTGGTGGAACACTTCCACACGCGCACCAAGACGGGCAAGATCGGCAACCTGAACAAGTTCAGTCCCACACCCTATATGGAAATGAATCCGGATGCGGCGCGAGAGCTGGGGGTTGAACATGGCAGTTATGCACGGCTGACTTCACGCCGAGGCGATGCGGTTGTGATGGTGCAACTGACACACCGGGTGGCCCCTAATATGGTATTTATTCCGTTTCACTTCCATGAGTGTGTGAATCGTCTCTCGCTGGGTCTACTCGATCCCTATTCACGTCAACCGGCTTTCAAGCAATGTGCAGTGAAAATTGAAATGGCAGTGGATCAGGATGCTGCGGCAGTGACGAACGTGGCAGCGAGGACGTACTAGTGTTTAACGTTCGCGACGATGAACCGAAGTACGCATTTTTGGCTGGCAATACTGGCACAGACAAGAACCGTTATGGCGATTCCATTGAACTGGTTGATGGTGATCACGAACTGGCCGGAGAGAGCCTGAGAATTAATGATGACGCTGGTATTGGCGATAACCCGAATCGCTACAAGCAACACGGATTCTATTTTAAAGCCGATAATTGTATCGCCTGTCATGCCTGTGAGTCGGCGTGTAGTGAGAAAAATGATTTACCCCCGCACATCAGTTTTCGTTCGGTCGGTTATGTGGAAGGGGGTAGCTATCCTGATTATCACCGTCTCAATATTTCAATGGCCTGTAATCACTGTGACGATCCAGTTTGTTTAAAGGGTTGTCCTACCCGGGCTTATACCAAGTTTTCTGAGTACGGGGCCGTCCTGCAAGATCCGGATATTTGTTTTGGATGTGGTTACTGCACATGGGTTTGTCCCTACAACGCGCCACAGCTGGATCTAGTCAAGGGCGAGGTGTCAAAGTGCAATATGTGCGTGGATCGGCTGGAAGTCGGTCTCAAGCCTGCCTGTGTGGCAGCTTGCCTGGCCGGTGCACTGGATTTCGGTATCATCGAAACAGCGCCTGAGAATAGTACCCAGCTGGAGGTTCAGATACCGGGGTTCCCAACGCCGGATATTACTCACCCGAATATTCGTTTTGAACAGACGAACAGTTTGCCCAAGGAAATGCGGCGTACAGATTCTATGCCACTGCGTTACGAACAAGATCAGCAAGGACGAGGTGCCTATGTTCCAAAGGTTGCTGCTGGCAAATCAGATAAGGAATGGAACCTTACCAAACTGCGTTCACGCGAAGACCCCCTGGTTATCTTTACACTGGTGACTCAGGCGGTGATCGGTGCCTTCATGTTATTCATTCTGGCGCCGTTTGCCGGATTGTCAGTTGTGTCAGCATCACAGCCCGGATGGCTAACCAGCGCATTCCTGTTTACCTTGCTTGGCCTGGAAAGTCTGGCCCTGTTTCTGTCGACCATGCACCTCGGAAAGCCACACCGCTTCTATCGTGCGTTTAACAACCTGCGCTATTCGCCGGTGAGTCGTGAAGTAGCCGGGGTTGCTGTATTTTTCAACTGTCTTCTTGGTTATACCCTGTTAACAGTATTTCCTGGTCTGTTTACGTGGCTGCTGCCTTCGTCGTTTGTCAGTGGGTTTGCTGCGTTCTGCGGCTGGGTTGGTGTGGTGTCAGGCCCGGTTGCGCTGTACTTTATGCACAGCATCTATCGCATTGAAGCACGCCCGTACTGGAATCATTGGCAGGTGCTCACTAGCTTCTACGGCAATACGCTGGCATTGGGCGGCGTGCTGGCCGGTCTGTTCTTTGGTCTTGGCGTGACGATGATGGGTATTGATTCGCGGCTGGTCATTGAGTTTATTCTGGGTCTGATGTTGATGGGCGTGACGATGGAAGCGATTGGATTATTTGCTCATGCCAGAGATATGGTTGCAGGGGGTGGGGAGGGTGCCGCCTCGCAGTACCTTCAAACGACCCGTTTCGGCAAGACCTATGTGTTGCGCAATGTCGGCCTGGCATTGAGTGTTGTCATATTAGCGGGTTTTGCCTTTATGCAGGCCGGGATAGCGGTCACGCTAGGTGCTTTTCTATTCGTTAGCGCCATCATTACGGTAACTGCCGTCATTGGGCGCGCCCTGTTTTACGTATTAATGATACCCACCACCATGCCTGGCGCCTTCTTTTGGAAGAACCCCGGTTTTGAGGAACACGCGCGGGAGACCGGATTGGCGGATATGCCACAGGTTGGCGTGGTACCCGACGCACACTAGATAGACACCAGACAGGACGATGTAATGGAAATTGAAGTTAATGGTAGAACCATTGGCGTTGATAACGAAGGTTTCTTATTGGACCCAGATGAATGGGATATGGATGTTGCCCATTTTATTGCCCAACAGGAAAAGCTCGAATTAATCGACGAGCGCATGGAGATTGTGCAGTTCGTCCGTGATCACTATACCCAAAATCAGTCGGTACCAGAGGCGCGCACACTTCTGAAGTACTTGCGGGAGAAATACGGCAAAGAGACGGCGACCCGTAAGTATATCTATCGACTGTTCCCCTATGGCTATGGCCAACAGGCATGCAAAATCGCGGGTACACGTAAGCCATTGAAGTTGATGTTGGATCTGTAGTGCGAAGGCGCCCGCATGTACAATCTACACTAGATGATGCTCCGAGGGACCATCTGCTATGCGACCGATTTTAACCGACCCATTTAACCGTACTATTGATTACGTCCGTCTTTCGGTAACGGACCGCTGTGACCTGCGCTGTTTCTATTGTCTGCCTGAAGGTACCCATGATTTTATAGAACCCGAAGAGTGGTTGACCTTCGACGAGATCGAACGGGTCATTGCTGCGTTTTCTTCTTTGGGTGTACGCCGGGTACGGGTGACTGGAGGCGAGCCGTTGGTGCGCAAGAATCTGGCGGACCTGACTGCGCGCCTGTCGCAGTTGCCAGGCATCGACGATTTATCTCTGAGCACCAACGCCGTTGGCCTTGCGCGTCACGCCCAAGCTTTAAAGGTATCCGGTATTGAACGCCTTAATGTCAGTCTGGATACTCTGCGTGCAGATCGTTTCAAAGAAATCACTAAGGGTCGTCTCGACAAGGTTCTTGCGGGCTTGATAGCGGCCAAAGCGGCTGGCTTTGCACCCATCAAGATCAACATGGTGGTCATGAAAGGCATCAATGACGACGAAGTCGAGGACATGGTTGAGTTTTGTATGGAACACGACTTTACCCTGCGCTTTATTGAGACCATGCCCATGGGTGAGACCGGCCGGCATGCGACGGATCACTTTGTTGATCTGCAGGAGGTTAAGCAACGGCTTGGGCAACGCTATGAGCTGATTCCCGGGATCATGCCCGGTGGCGGCCCGGCGCGTTATGTACAAGTCGCTGGAACCGATTTGCGTATTGGCTTCATTACACCCATATCTCAACACTTCTGTGAGACCTGCAATCGAGTTCGCCTGTCGGTTGATGGGACGCTGTATTTATGCCTTGGGCAGGAGAACAGTTACCCGTTACGGGAGTTGCTGCGCAGCGGTGTTGATGATGAAGGATTAAAGTCGGCCATTATGGAAGCGTTGACGCTCAAACCAGAACGACACGAATTTCGTGAGAAGCCCTCTCAGGTAGTTCGCTTTATGTCATTTACCGGGGGATAACAGAACATGTCTGATGAGTTGAGACCACTTGAAATCGCTGTTCTGACCATTTCGGATACGCGTGATGACAGTAATGACAAGTCTGGCGATGCACTGGTTGAGGGGCTGCAAGCGGCTGGCCATCGTCTGGTGGAGAAACGCATCGTGCCGGACAATATCTATGTTGTTCGCCGTGAGGTATCGCGCTGGATAGCGGATGAGAAGGTACAGGTCGTTATCAGTAGTGGCGGCACGGGATTAACAGGGCGGGATGGTACGCCGGAGGCGATTGCACCGTTATTTGATCGCACCATCGAGGGGTTTGGCGAATTGTTTCGCTCGATTTCCTATGATGAAGTTGGCACCGCGACGATTGCTTCGCGGGCGATCGCGGGTGTCGCGAATGGGACCTTCGTATTTTGTCTGCCAGGGTCAACGAACGCTTGCATGACAGGTTGGAATAAAATCATTGAGTCGCAGCTGGATTCACGTAATCGTCCCTGTAATTTGAGTGATTTGCTGCCGCGTTTAATGGAGTCCTGACATGTCAGTTACTGTGTCCGATCCTTGTTTTACCAATGCCGCTGATTTGCTCTCGGTAGAGCAGGCAATTGCGGCATTGCTCAAGAACGTTGAACCCGTCAGGGAAACTGAGACTGTAACACTGTCCAATGCGCATAACCGGGTATTGGCTACCGAAATTACGTCACCCATTGATGTGCCAGGTTTCGATAACAGCGCCATGGACGGTTATGCCGTGCATACCCGTGATGTTGGGCTGTCCGCGCAGGATGGCCTCGCGATTACGCAACGTATTCCCGCAGGTAGCATGGGTGACGAGGTTGAACCCGGTTGCTGTGCCCGCATCTTTACTGGCGCACCGATTCCAGAAGGCGCGAATGCGGTGGTGATTCAGGAAGTTTGTCGCGTCGAAAACGATCGCCTGTTCTTTGATCAATCATTATGTGAGCAAGAGAATATCCGTCCTCGTGGTAATGATATTTCTGTCGGCAATACGATTCTTGAGTCTGGCACGGTGCTGCGAGCGGCTCAGCTGGGGCTGGCCGCATCAGTCGGAGTTGATAAGGTCGACGTATTTCGTGAATTAAAAGTTGCCATTTTCTCAACCGGTGATGAGTTGATTGAGCCGGGTCAGCCACTGGCACCGGGCCAGATCTACAACAGCAATCGTTACCAGATGCGCGCCTTGCTGGAAGCGCAAGGCTGCGCGGTTATCGATCTTGGTACGGTTCCGGACAGTTTTGATGCAACCCAAAAAGCCCTGATAGAAGGGGCTGAGCAGGCGGATCTGGTCATGACCAGTGGCGGCGTGTCTGTCGGAGAAGAAGATCACGTTAAGGCCGCACTGGAATCCGTCGGTGAACTCAATATGTGGCGCATTCGTATGAAGCCGGGCAAGCCACTGGCCTTTGGGCGCATGGGTGATGTTCCGTTCATTGGTTTGCCGGGTAACCCGGTGTCGGTGTTTGTGACATTTTTGTTGTTTGCGCGGCCGTACATCCAGGCCCAGCAGGGTCAGTCGGCATCTGAGCCCTGGTCTTATCCTGTGCAGGCCAACTTTAGCTATCGCGCCAAGCAGCGGCGGGAATATGTGCGTGTCCGGCTGCGGCGCGATGACGATAAACTGATTGCTGAATCCTTTGCCCGGCAGGGGTCAGACGTGATGCGTTCTGTGGCTTGGTCTGATGGTTTGGTTGAGGTGACTGAGGACTCCAGTGTGGCGCCGGGTGACACGGTGTGCTTTCTGCCATTTTCGGAGTGGGCACGATGAGCAAGCTTTCGCATATCGACTCGCAAGGCAATGCGCGTATGGTTGATGTCAGTGATAAGTCGGACACCTTGCGTATTGCTCGAGCTGAGGCATCTGTGTTGATGCGACCGGAGACGCTGGCTCTTATCGCCGAAGGAGGTCATAAGAAAGGGGATGTTCTAACGGTGGCACGTATCGCTGGCATTCAGGCAGCGAAGCGCTGTTCTGAGTTGATCCCCCTGTGCCATCCGTTGCCGTTGTCCGGTATCGATATTGAGTTAAGCCTTGACGAAGTTACTAGTTGTGTTCGTATTGCCACCGAATGCCATGTGGTCGGCGCGACCGGTGTGGAGATGGAGGCATTGACCGCCGCCTCTGTCACCGCGCTTACAATCTATGACATGTGTAAGGCCGTTGATCGCGGTATGAGTATTGAAGGCCTGCGGCTATTGCATAAGTCCGGTGGGCGCAGCGGCGACTGGAACGCAGACGAGGGCGGTACGTGACATGGTGCAGCTACAGTTTTTTGCCAGTATACGGGAAGCACTCGGAGTGGGTGATGAACAACTGGAGTTACCAGAAGATGTTCGTACCGTTATGGAGTTGCGGTACTGGTTGCAGCAGCGTAGTGCAAATTGGGATCAGGCCCTATCAGGCACGAATATTCTAACGGCCATTAATCATGAATTGGTTCAGGGTGACGCGAACATTACGGATGGCGATGAAATAGCCTGGTTTCCACCAGTGACGGGTGGGTAAATGATACGGGTACAGACAGAAGACTTTGATTCTGGTGCCGAACTGGAGAAGATGCGTACGGGTTGTGCGGGCAAAGTCGGCGCTATTGTCAGTTTTATCGGTTTGGTACGCGATTTAAATCAGGGCAATCAAATTTCACAGCTTACGCTGGAGCATTATCCGGGAATGACGGAGAAGGCGCTCGAAAAGGTAGCTGCAGATGCCATTGAGCACTGGAATCTTGTTGATAGCATTATCATTCATCGTGTCGGGCCGCTGATGCTGGATAATCGTATCGTGTTTGTAGCGGCTGCGAGTCCACACCGGAAGAATGCCTTCCTGGCCTGTGAGTATATGATCGACACATTAAAAACAGACGCACCTTTCTGGAAGCAGGAAGATACACCAGTTGGAAAGCGTTGGGTTGGGACGTAACCTATATAGTTATGTGCTGTTGTTATATTCCTAAGTCAGGCATCAAAGAGAATTTGCCATATGGGAAAACGATATTCACAAATCCCCGACAAGCTGAAGCAGTTTATCGAAGAACAAAAAATATTCTTCGTAGGGACTGCGACCGCTGACGGTAGAATCAATGTGTCACCGAAGGGAATGGACTCATTACGTGTATTAGACGCAAATCGGGTATTATGGCTCAGTGTGACGGGAAGTGGAAATGAAACATCCGCTCATGTTCAAGAAAACCCTAGAATGACAATAATGTTTGCTGCGTTAGACGGCAACCCGATGATCCTCCGGCTCTATGGCAGCGCTAGGGTCATTCATAAGAATGATCCTGATTGGAAGGATAAAATTACTTTGTTTGGGTCGCTGCCCGGCGCAAGGCAAATTTTTGATATGACCGTTGATCTTGTGCAAACATCTTGTGGTATGGGTGTGCCATTTTATGAATACGCAGGGGAAAGGGAGCAGTTAAATGAATGGGCAAATAAAAAGGGAGAAGAAGGCATAAAGGAGTATTGGAGGGAAAAGAATCAGGAAAGTATTGATGGTAAAAAAACCCACATTATCGAAAAAAATGCTTGACGAATAAAGTCAAATCGCACGCACCTTTGATCTGAACGCTCTCCTTTTCCAGATTGCTATTCTTTTTTGTCCTTTTCTGAATTATAATGTAACTCGTTGATCTTCAATCAGATATATAATATTTCTGAAGTTGCCCGTAATTGGGGGATAAGGTCGAACCCCCTTGGGGACGCCATCTTATCCCCCAGATTGATGCCAATACGGTAATCAATCTGGCATTCGTGGCTGGCCGGGTCCAGAGTGACCCGGCATGTGCATCTAAAACTGACCCCTTTTAAATTCTCTATTATGAACTATGAAACTACGTGAACTCATGGCCAAGCTGCATCGATTGCAAGCTGAGGTTAATTCATCGGAATCTGGCCAAGCCGATATAGTTGCGCAGATAGCGTCGCTGGGAGCTGAAATTCGGACACGATTGGATGCCTCGGATGAGGCCTTTTCTGATCTTTCTGAGCAAGAATTTCAGTCCTTGATGGCCGATCTTGGGGATCCAAAGCAGGTGACGGTTGAAGTGGTCTATGCGACGAAAGTTGAACAGGCCATCCATGAGGTTCAACTCGCGCAGGGTGCCAGTATAGAGGATTGTATTATCATGTCCGGTATTCTGGATGGCTGTCCGGACATTGATTTATCAGTCAATAAAGTCGGTATTAACGGCGCAGTAAAACCGCTATCTGAGCGGGTAGCCGATACGGATCGTATCGAGATCTATCGGCCAGTCACTGCCGAAGTCTAATCTTCCTGTAGTATAAGTCCTACTTAAATTGGATTAAGCAGTTACCTCTTTGTGGGGCGCTCTCATCTAGTGCGGAATAATTCTTTTTCGCACCGAAATGGTGCATTGAGGCGTTGGCAACATCACTATTTTTAGAATTATCAGGTCTACGAAAGTCCCTGTTACAAAACAATATTCTTCCTATTTTTTAGTGTTTTTGATGGGTTGGCACATTTTGTGCAGCTAACACAGGTAGCTATTGCTATTAGCTATAATGAGTTGTTTGCTAGATTTTTTTGATTAACACACCAGTCCAGCGACTGTAACGACTGGACTGAATAACGAAGAGAGAGGAACTATTGCACATGAAAAGTCAATTAGTAGGCGCTATGGCGCTTGTATTGGGTGTGGCGAATGTTGCCAGCGCCGAAGACATCCGTATCGCTGTTGGCCATCAGAGTAAATGTACGGATACCTATTCCGCGGGCATTATTTTGAAAGAGTTAGAACTTATTCAAAAGTATTTACCAAGAGACGGAAAGTATAAGGATGTAAGCTACACATTTGATTGGAAGGACTATTCGTCTGGTTCACCAATCACCAATCAGATGTTGGCAAACAAATTGGACTTTGGCGTGATGGGTGATTACCCGCTGATCGTCAACGGAGCCAAGTTTCAAGCCACCAAGAGCTTGGAAACCAAGTATATCGCCGGCACCGGTTATAACCAGAAGGGTTCTGGTAACGCCATTGTTGTGCCAATCAACTCGGACATCCAGACCCTGGCTGAGCTTAAAGGCAAGTCAATTTCGGTCCCAGTGGGTAGTGCTGCTTGGGGTATGACCCTGAAGGCCTTTCAGGATCTGGGTATCGATACCAAGAAAGACCTGACTCTGAAGAATCAGAGCCCATCCGTCGGCGCGGCTAATATTGCAGCGAATAAGATTGATGCGCATGGTGACTTCTGTCCTTGGTCTGAGATCATGGAGTTCCGCGGTACCGGTCGTAAGATCTTCGACGGCAGTGAAGCCGGCGTCCCTTATCTGCACGGTGTTGTGGTTCGTAACGACTACGCAGAAAAGTATCCTGAAGTTGTCGTCGCTTTCATGAAGGCAGTGGTTGAGGCAGGTAACTGGGTGCGTAACGATCCCGTCCATGCGGCAACGATGTTAGAGGAATGGACGGGTGTAGAGCGTGAAGTACAGTATCTCTACTTTAGTGAGGGCGGTGCCCTGACGCTGGATCCAACCATCAAGGCGGAATGGGTCGAGGCGTTGGAATTCGATCACACCGTTCTGGTTAAGGAAAAAACCATTCCACCTTTGGACTTCAAGCGTTGGATCGACGATCAGTACATCCGTACTGCGTATAAGGACCTAGGTTTGGACTACGATAAAGATCTGGCCTACACGCGTGTTGCCAAGGCTGAAAACATGAAGCTTAATCCTGCCGAAATTTGGCATAAGGATAAGGGCATCCTGAGCTACGACAGTGTTTCTGCGATGCTTTCCGATAAAGATTCATTCGGTAAGGCAGGCACCCTGCGTGCATCTTATGTCTATGACAACACCACCGGGTTGAAGATATTTGGGCATATTGCGACCTACGTAAAGGGTAGCGATGGTATTGTCACCGCCTTTATGCGTAAAATAGACGCAGAAGCCTTTGCTACAAGCAATGGTGGCTCGCTGATGGCTGCGGGATCTACCTCCGTAACGGGTGAGCTGATCAAGCAAGCAAGCATGCATTAAGTTGAAGTTAAGTAACGCGACCGGCTGAATCTCAGCCGGTCGCTGCACTTGCAAAAACCCCTTTTTTTACGCCTTGTAGACAAGGCGTAAAAAAAGGGGTTTTTTTGCAAGTGATCTAGTTATCGTTTTATTGATTTTCAGAGGAGCGTAAGTTTCTCACATTTGGGTACAGCACAATGAGTGAAGGCGTAGGCGGATATAATCAACATGACGCACTGAAGCAGCGGCTTCGCGGTCTGATGGTGCGCATTAAGCGCGTCGAATGGCAGCGCATCTTAGTGAGCGCATCGGCTTTGGTGGGCGCAGTGGTGGTTTGGCAGCTGCTGGCGATGTACCAGTTCAACTACATTATTAGTTTTGAAAATATCCCAACGCCGGTGGTGGTGTTTGAGCAATTTCTCAAACTGATCGTCACCGAAGAGTTCTATCTACATATCGGTGCGAGTTTGCAGCGCATCGGCATCGCTTTTACGTCGGCGTCGATAATGGGCGTCATTGTTGGCATCTTCATGGGTCGTTCACGCATATTTCACGACATCATGATGCCCTACATCGAAATTTTAAGGCCGATTCCAGCGGTGGCTTGGATTCCGTTGGCGATCCTGATGTTTCCGACCGAGGAATCCAGCATCATTTATATTACTTACCTAGGCACCTTTTTCCCGGTCGTTCTGAACACCGTGCATGGCGTCGAACAAACACCGGAAGCGCTGGTCAGAGCGGCTAAATCGCTGGGTGCCGGTACTAAATCGATCCTCTGGCATGTGATTTTGCCGGGCGCCTTGCCCAGTATTATGGCGGGTCTCGCGATCGGTATGGGCGTTGCCTGGTTCTCTTTATTGGCCGGTGAGATCATTAGTGGTCAATACGGTATTGGCTACTTCACCTGGAACTCCTATACTCTGATTGAGTACCCCAACATTATTATCGGCATGCTGACTATCGGCGGCTTGGGTACCCTCTCTACCTACCTGGTCAGGCAGGCTTCTAAACCGGCGCTACGCTGGCAGGAGCATAAAGAATGATTCGCTATCTATCTATTGCCGCGACGTCCATCCGTGCCTACAAGGGCACATTCGTACTGGTCAGTCTGGGCTTTTTTGTGCTCTATTACGCGGCACTTCTGTTGGCAACCATGCTGCGTTTTGGGGAGATCCCGAATTATGTTGTGTTCCACGACATCATTGGTATCTATGCGTTGGTTTTGCAAGGTACGCCGTCGTTGCAAGACGCTATACCGATTATGCTGGGGGAGGCTTGGTTGGAAACGGGCTTCAAGGATCCTCTCTACTATGGGGTGGCGACTTGGAGCTATATGCTGATTCCACCAAAGATGTTGCTGGTTGCCATAATGGGCATGCTGTTAGGTTTGTTTGCAAGTTTGACGCTGTACAAGCGCAAGCAAGCCTGCTTGTTGGATAACGACCGGCGACTATTTGCGATTGCAGGAATTGGTACCACCTTTATCAGTTTGACTAGCGCGACCCTCACCTGGGTGGTTTGTTGTGCAACGCCTTCTTGGGTGGTCGCCCTGGCGATGCTGGGTATGAGTGCGTCGCTGGCGTTAGCCCTGGAGCCGTTGGGTCAGGCGCTTACCCTTGCTGGATTTGGCCTGATGGCTTGGATCATCTGCGTGCAGTTAAAACGCTTGGTCGTAACCAACGACCTATCATTGGCGACTTAAGTGCAAGCTCTCCGACTCCGCAATTATTCCCATAGGAAATAGCATGACTGTGACCAGTAACTCAGGCGGTATCGCCGCGCAAGACGACGGCGAAGTTGAAATACCGCCTATGGGGAAAACCCATACCACGCAGAGAAAGCCGACCGATGGACACGTAGAAATTTCAGGTGTTACCGTGGATTTTGGTCAGGGTGTCGTCGCGGTTAAGGATGCAACCTTGGATATCCAACCCGGTGAATTCGTGTGTCTGCTGGGTCCCTCCGGTTGCGGAAAATCCACCCTGATGAATACCGTGGCGGCATTTGTAAAGCCGACCACCGGCAGTGTCAAGGTCGATGGAAAAGAGGTTGAAAAACCGGGCCAGGATCGTGGCATGGTGTTTCAGCAACACTCGCTATTTCCGTGGAAGACGGTCTGTGACAATGTCGCCTTTGGGCCGCTCATGGCCGGTAAGACTAAATCACAGGCGCGCAGTATTGCGAGCACCTTTCTTGAGATGGTCGGCCTAAGTGCTTACGAAAATCGTTTTCCCAGTGTGTTGTCTGGCGGGATGAAACAACGGGTGGGTATTGCCAGAGCATTGGCCAATTATCCGAGTGTGTTATTGATGGATGAGCCTTTTGGTGCGCTGGATGCGCAGACTCGGGCGATGATGCAGGAAAACTTGCTGCAGATCTGGAGTGAATTTGGCATCACCGTCATCTTCGTCACCCATGATATCGATGAGGCCGTGTTCCTGGCCGATCGTGTTGTCGTGATGAGTGCCAGCCCCGGTCGTCTGATCGCCGACATCAAAGTGGAGCTGCCACGGCCACGTATTGCGGATATGGTCACCAGCGCCGAATACATCAAGACCAAAAAACAATGCATGGATCTGATCCGCCAAGAATCTTTGCGCGCCTTTGAGCAGCAAAGTAATAAAGGCTGATTGGGCTAACGAATAGGCATACCCGGCTAGATCAATGATGAAGCTTGGTACCACTCTCGGACTCGCCGCAATCGTGATCGTTGGGGCCATTGTTGCCAATTTTACGCTTAGGCACGATTCAACTCTTCCCGAGCAGCTATACGACGTTGCCGTTTTCCCCCCGCAGTCGTTAGAGGCCGTTGATCTTATCGATCAGAATAACGAGGTCGTTGGGATAGAACGCTTCAAGAACAACTGGACCTTCCTGTTTGTTGGATTTACTCATTGCGCTCATATTTGTGTGCCGAGTCTTTCGCAGATGGTGTTATTAAAAAAGGCGATCCTCAACCAGCCAGAGTTTGGGCCTCGGTATCAGGAAAAAGGCTTGGCCTTTGTGTTTGTCAGTGTCGACCCAGCACGGGATACGCCCGAGCATCTGGCGCGCTACATGGGGAGTTTCGATCCGGGTTTTATCGGCATGACGGGTGAAGAGTCGGCGGTCGAAGACTTTGAGAAACGGCTTAAGGCATTTCACCGCGTGCGCGAAGATAAAACCAAACCACAGGGTTACGATATTGATCACAGCGGGGAGATCTTCCTGATTGATCCGGCGGGCAGGCTGGCCGCCAAGTTCCATCCGCCTCTGGATATCAACAAGGTGGTGAATCAATTCCAGCTGTTTGTTGGCCACTTCACTGCACCGGTGCCACCAGGTTGATCAAAGCAGTCGTCTTGTTGTGGGTTAGAGGCTGGCTGCTATGCTTGGTCGCTGGCTATGCCAGCCCCGCAGCGGCCGATTATCTGAATGAAGCAGATCAGGCGCCCCATGAGAAATGTGGCTACTGCCACGAACTCGATGGCAATCCGCGCATGACCCGATATCCACGTCTTGCAGGACAGCAGCGTGACTATATGGTTAAGCAACTTAAGGACTTTCGGTCGGGTCGTCGAACGGGAGAAATGCAAGGAACAGCGGAATTATTGTCGGACCGTGACATCGACATCGTGTCGGAGTATTTTAGTCAGCAAGCGGTGAAGCTGCCGCAATTGGATAGCCAGCCGGGCGCCGATCAGCGCTTGGCGAAATCGCTTTATCAGTACGGTGATTCGGCAAGGGGATTGCTTGCCTGCAGTGCCTGTCATGGGGCCGTAGGCTTGGGTGGGGCCGCGATACCACGTTTGGCTGGCCAGCATGAGGCCTACCTATTACAACAGCTGGGCGAATTTAAGGCGGGGCAGCGCAGCAACGATGTGGAGGCTCAGATGGGCGATATTAGCCGCCTGCTAAGCGATACAGAAATCGCCGTGCTGTCAGCCTACCTGTCTCGCCTTAAGCCCAATAAAAACAATAGTTTGAAGGTTCTGGATGAGCGTAATTAGTCCTTGACATCAAACGGTTTTAGGCTAAAATTAAACTTATTATATCATGTTATAACAAGTTGGTAGAATAGCGATCTAAATGACAACATCGAAGCACCCAATGAAGACAGTCCGTAATGCCTCTGCTGAGCCCATGTATGCGCAGATTAAAGAAGTGCTTAAACAGCGCATTTTGGATGGCGACTACGAAGTGAACGAACGCTTGCCCTCGGAAAGCGAGATGATGAAGGTGTTCGGTGTGAGTCGTATTACCGTTCGCCAAGCGGTGCGTGACCTGCATACGGAGGGGCTGGTATTTAGCGCGCAGGGCAAAGGGACTTTCGTGTCCAGGCCAAAGGCGGTGCAGGACATTCAGCACTTGCAGGGGTTTGGCGAGGCGATGGCACCGCAAGGTTACGATACCTCGACTCGAGTGGTCGGGATCCAGGAAGTACGCGCCCCACAAGAGGTGGCAGAGGCCTTGAAGATTACGCAAAACGCCACGGTGGTTGAGTTGACGCGTATTCGGTATTTGAACCGGGAACCGATTTCTGTTGATAACAGTTTTTTCCCGATGAACATTGGTCAGTCGCTACAGACTCGTGATTTGACCCAGGATATCTTTCCGATGTTGGAAACGGAATTTGGAGTTGGACTCGGGCATGCAGATTTAAAGATCGAAGCTATCGTCGCCACAGCAGAGACGGCGAAACACCTGAACGTTGATAAGGATTCTGCTGTGCTTCGAATTCAACGACTGGTTTTTTCACAAGCAGGCGACCCGATTGATTTTGAGTATCTGTCCTATCGCGGCGATGCCTTCCAATATCAATTGCGGGTAGGGCGTCAGGAGCCACAGGCAGAATAATTTATTTAGGACAACTGAGTTAGGAATATCACTATGAACGATAAAACAGATAGCAGTCATGAAGTATTAGAATTTGACGTGCTGGTTATTGGCGGCGGTACTGCGGGCCCAATGGCGGGTGTTCGCGCTAAAGAGATGAACCCAAAGCTGAGAGTGGCGGTTTTAGAGAAAGCCAACGTGAAACGTAGCGGCTGCATCAGTATGGGCATGGATGGCTTGAACAACGCCGTTATTCCGGGGCACGCGACGCCCGAACAGTATGTCAAAGAAATCACCGTTGCCAACGATGGAATTGTTAATCAAAAGACCATCATGGCCTATGCGACGCGTAGCTACGACATGATTAACACCTTGGATAAATGGGGTGTCAAGTTCGAGAAGGATGAGACCGGCGATTACAACGTCAAAAAAGTCCACCACATGGGGGCCTATGTGTTGCCAATGCCAGAAGGGCATCACATGAAAAAGATCCTTTACCGGCAGCTGCGCAAGAAACGCGTTTCGGTGATCAATCGTTTCATGGCAACCCGTTTGTTTAAAGGTAAGGATGGTGCGATCGCCGGTGCGCATGTGGTCAACCCACGCACCGCCGAGACGGCAGTGATTAAGGCTAAAACCGTTATTCTGTGTACCGGTGCAGCGGGTCGTTTGGGGATGCCAACGTCCGGTTACCTGTTTGGTACCTACGAAAATCCAACCAATGCCGGTGATGGCTATAGCATGGCCTATCACGTTGGCGCGGAACTCAGCGGCCTCGAGTGTTACCAGATCAACCCATTGATCAAGGATTACAACGGCCCTGCGTGTGCCTATGTGACGGGTCCTATGGGCGGTTACACGGCCAACTCTAAGGGTGATCGCTTCATCGAGTGCGATTACTGGAGCGGCCAAATGATGCTGGAATTCTATAAGGAACTGGAAGGCGGTAACGGTCCGGTGTTCTTGAAGATCGACCACCTTGCAGAAGAAACCATTTCAGAGATCGAAGTCATTTTGCATTCCAATGAACGCCCCAGTCGGGGCCGCTTCCACGAAAATCGTGGTACCAATTATCGGGAGCGCATGGTTGAAATGCATATCTCAGAGATTGGGTTTTGCAGTGGCCACAGCGCCTCTGGTATTTGGACGGATGAAAATGCGCGCACCACTATTCCGGGACTCTATGCGGCGGGTGATTGTGGCTCCGTGCCACACAACTACATGCTGGGTGCTTTTGTTTATGGTGCGATCGCGGCCGAGGATGCGGTCAAATACTGTGCCGAACACGAGCAGTGTGAGATAGACAGTGCCGAGATTGCGGCTGAAAAGGCCCGTGTATTGGCGCCGTTACAGGTGAAAGATGGCATTCCGGCCGAGCAGATGGAATACAAAATTCGGCGCTTGGTCAACGACTACTTGCAACCACCCAAGGTGACTAAAAAGATGGAGATCGGCATGGAGCGCTTCGCTGAAATTCGCGCCGACTTGCCTATGTTGCAAGCGAATGATCCGCATGAATTGATGCGTGCGATGGAAGTGCACTTCATTCTTGATTGCGCCGAGATGGCGGCGACCGCGTCGATGTATCGTACCGAGAGTCGTTGGGGCTTGTATCACTACTACGTCGATCACCCCGATACCGATGATGAAAAATGGATGTGCCATGTGCAGACCAAGAAAGGTGCAGATGGTCTCCCGGAATGTAGCACGCGCCCTATTGAACCTTACATCGTAGAGTTGGATGAAGAGGAAATGAGCGCCTATAAGAAATTACGTGTCAGCGATGACGACACCACAGAAACAGCAGGAGTTTGACATGCCATTAATTCAAAGTAGCAGCCGCGCGCCGGTTACCATTAATTCCGAGGCTTGCATCGCCGACAAGGGTTGTACCGTTTGTGTTGATGTCTGCCCGTTAGACCTGTTGGTCATTGATATGGCCAATGGTACTGCGGTCATGAAGTACGACGAATGCTGGTACTGTCTACCGTGCGAATTGGACTGTCCCACCGATGCAGTCAGCGTCGAAATTCCCTACCTATTGAAATAAGCAGGAGTATTCCATGGCGATTAGTTTTGATGAAGGCTTAGACCTGGATGAGGTTTTGGAAAACCTCAGTGATGCCGATGCTGGCGTGCGCAGAGTCGCAGTGATGGAGCTTCGCGAGTTGGATGAGGACGATGCCATTCCACTGGCAGTCAAGGCCTTGTCCGACAGCGATGCCAATGTGCGCAAAGAGGCGGCGCAGGTGATGGATGAGTTTGAAGGTGCCGAGACCATTCAGGCGTTGGTGGGTGCATTGGCCGATAGCGATGAGGGTGTGCGTACCACGGCCGCTGCAGTGCTGGCCGAGACCCAGGATCCGACCGCGGGGCCAATTTTGATGCAGGGAGTGGGCAGCACCAATATCTTCGTCAAGGCTGCTAGCCTGCATGGCTTGCGGGGGTTGCGACTGGCTGAATCCGAACCCCTTGCGTTGGAGAATTTAGAGCACGCCGAACCGACGGTGCGGCGCGAGTCCGTTGGGGTACTGGCCTATCTTAAGAGTGTGTCGATACTGCCGGTCTTGATGAACACGGCGGCCAACGACAGCGATGAAAACGTCCGACGCGCGGCGATCGGCTCACTGGTTTATTGTCCGGATGATCAAGTCACCGAAACGCTGACTAAGGGTTTGAGTGATGACAATTGGCTGGTGCGTGAAGAGTCCGCTTTTGTGCTGGGTAAGATTGCACCGACCTCGGCGGTCAACGCACTCATCGATGCCATGAGTGATGAGTATTGGCAGGTTCGGGTGAAGACGGCAGCCGCGTTGGGCAAGCTCAAAGATCCGGCTGCGGTCGATGTGCTGGGTCAGGCATTGTCATACAACATCAGCAACCTACGCAAAGAATCTGCGGCGGCGCTTGGCGAGATCAAGTCACCCAACGCATTACCGTTCCTGCAGGTTGCTACTGAAGATGTGGATCCCGATGTGCGTAAGATCGCGCAATGGGCCATTGACCAGATTAATAAAGGAGACTAGCTGTGGCGTTTATCGTTGGTGATGGCTGCATACGTTGTAAATACACCGATTGTGTTGATGTCTGTCCGGTGGAAGATTGTTTCCGGGTAGGTCCAAACTTTCTGGTGATCGATCCGGTCACCTGTATCGATTGCACGCTCTGTGTGCCGGAGTGTCCTGCCGAGGCTATCTTTGCAGAGAAGGATGTGCCGGAGGATCAGCAGGAATTCATTGCATTGAATGCGGAGCTGGCCAAGGTATGGCCCGGTATCAATGACCCGATTGACCCCTTGGAAGATGCCGATGACTGGGTCGACGAAAAAGCTAAGCTCCAGTATCTGGAACGTTAGGCTTCTATCGGGTTTTGAGATTGCGTTATGGGTGAGTACCTGACACTGCTGTTTGCCACTATTTTTGTTAACAATATGGTGTTGTCCCGGTTTCTGGGGCTGTGCCCCTTTATGGGTGTGTCGAAGAAACTGGAGCCCGCCATCGGCATGGGTTTAGCCACTGCGTTCGTGTTGACACTGGCCTCCGTGTGTAGCTATCTGGCCAATGAATATCTGTTGCAGCCGTTCGGACTCGAGTATCTGAAGACCGTCACCTTTATTTTGGTCATCGCGGTCATTGTTCAGGGCACTGAGATGGTGTTGCGCAAGACCAGCCCGCTATTGCACAGCGTATTGGGTATCTATCTACCCTTGATCACCACCAACTGTGCGGTATTGGGCATCGCACTGCTGAATGTCCAGGAAGACAACAATTTTGTTCGTTCGGCGTTGTATGGTTTTGGTGGTGCAACAGGTTTTACATTGGTGATGGTGTTGTTTGCATCCATTCGTGAGCGTCTGGAACTGGCAGATGTCCCTGAATCTTTTCGCGGTGCGCCGATTGCCTTGATGACGGCCGGATTGATGTCGGTAGCCTTCATGGGCTTTGCCGGCATGGCCTAGGGAGTAGCCGCGTGTCAGTGTTATTGCTTACCGCCCTTGCTTTGGCTTTTGGAGTTTTCCTTGGCTTTGTCGCGATCAAATTCCGCGTGGAAGGTGATCCCATTGTCGAAAAAATCGATACCCTGTTACCCCAAACCCAATGTGGTCAGTGTGGTTATCCGGGCTGTCGTCCCTATGCCGAGGCCATTGCCAGCGAAGAGGCCGAAATCAATCAATGCCCACCCGGTGGTGAGGCCGGTGTTCAGGCGCTGGCCGAACTGCTAGGTAAAGAGCCGATGCCGCTGAACCCGGACAACGGGGTTGCCGAAGAGGGTCCGGCAATGCTGGCGCTGATCGATGAAGAGACCTGCATCGGTTGCACCAAGTGTGTGCAGATTTGTCCAGTCGACGCGATTTCTGGCGCTCCAGGTTTTATGCATACGGTACTGGATGTTTATTGCACCGGTTGCGAGCTGTGTCTGCCACCCCTATGTCCTGTTGACGACTGCATCATTATGGTTCCGGTGGAGGCCAACATCAGGACTTGGAAATGGTCAAACCCTGAGGCCGTGGGTGCGGTTCTGTGAACAAGCTGTGGCGATTCAATGGTGGGGTTAAACTCAGTGGTTTCAAGTCGTTGTCTAATGCCGCTGGGGTAAAGCGTCCGCCGCTGCCTAAACGGCTATATTTACCGCTGCAACAGCATATCGGCGCACCGGCAGAAGCCCTGGTGGAGGTAGGTGATAAAGTTTACAAAGGGCAGTTGATCGCGGCGTCGAGTTCGTTTATCAGTGCGCCCGTACATGCGTCCTCTTCAGGCACGGTTGTCGAACTCAAAAAACATATCATCGCGCACCCCTCCGGTATTGCGGAAGACTGCATTGTCATTGAGACCGATGGCAAAGATGAATGGCACTCCTCTATCAGTGCATTATCGAATCCCGATGCACTGGATCTTGATGAACTCAGAAGCCGTATCAGTGAGGCCGGAGTCGTTGGTCTGGGCGGCGCGGTGTTTCCCTCTGGCGCCAAGCTAAAACCTACTCGGAGCATCGATACACTGGTTATCAACGGTGCGGAGTGTGAGCCCTATATAACGTGCGATGATCGTCTTATGCGCACGCGTCCTCGAGAGATTATTCGAGGGCTGTTGCTGCTCAGGCGTCTGGTCAACCCCACCGAATGCATCATCGCGGTGGAAGACAATAAACCCGAAGCGGTCCAGCATTTACGACGGGCCATTGATGAATTGAAGTCAGAAGGCATTGGCAGTGTTAGCACGGTGCGGGTGGTGGCTGTGCCTACCCTGTTTCCTGCGGGCGGTGAGAAACAACTCATCAAGGTGCTGACCGGAAAGGCAGTCCCTCAGCGAGGGTTACCCTATGAGGTTGGGGTGGTGTGTCTCAACGTGGGCACCACCGCTGCAGTCTATGATGCCATCTATGAGGGCAAACCGCTGATATCGCGGTTAGTCACCATCACCGGCCCCAATGTAAAGCATGCCGCCAACTACGAAGTGCCCATCGGGACGCCGGTGCAGCACATGCTGGATATTGCCGGCGCTGATGATACGGGGGGTGGCGAACAGAATCGACTGATCATGGGTGGCCCGATGATGGGGCACGTTCTGCCGAATGCGCAAGTGCCAGTGGTCAAGGCGACCAATTGTATCCTGGTGGAACCTAAGGCCGATGTCGTTCCGACCACTGCCATGCCGTGTATCCGCTGTGGCAGCTGCGCCGACGTCTGCCCCATGCATCTGTTACCGCAACAACTCTATTGGCACGCACGCGGCAAGGCATTTGATAAGCTGGATCATCATAATTTGGCCGATTGTATCGAGTGTGGTTGTTGTGCGGTCGCGTGCCCGTCGAAAATTCCATTGGTGCACTATTTCCGTTTTGCTAAAACTGAAAAGAAAGAGTTTGATGCCAAGGCGATTTTTGCTGACCAGTCCCGCGTGCGCATGCAAATTCGCGAGGCTCGTATCGCACAGCGCGAGCGCGAACTGGAAGAACGCAAGGCGAAACGTAAGGCAGATCGTTTGAAAAAGAAAAAGGCGAAAGCCGCCGCTGCTGCCGCCAGCGCAAACGCTTCGGTCGATGATCAAGATCAGGCCTCTAACGGAGTATCGGTCTGATGTCTGATAACGCCTCAACGTCTCAAGCGACCTCACCCTTTGTACCGTCGAGTACCTCAGTGGGCGCAGTCATGCGCAAGGTTATCTATGCGCTGATCCCTGGGGTGGTTCTCTATATGATTTTGTTTGGTTGGGGCATCGTCATTAACATTATATTGGCCAGTGTTAGCGCGTTGCTGTTTGAAGCCATCATGTTGATGGTGCGTGGCCGCCCGTTGCGCATGTTTCTGTTCGACGGGAGTGCTGTGGTGACCGCTATACTCCTGACGCTGGCACTGCCGCCGATGCTGTCGTGGTGGATTCCGGTACTCGGCAGCTTCTTTGCCATTGTGGTAGCGAAACATCTTTACGGTGGTTTGGGTTATAACCCCTTTAATCCGGCCATGATGGCCTATGCGATTTTGTTGGTGTCCTTTCCATTACAACTTAGCCTATGGGCCGGGCCATTGGACCTCATTGCACAGCCGCTGACCTTTGTCGAAACGTTGAATTACTCGTTGTTTCATCAGTTACCGGGTGCAATGGCTTTTGATAGTCTTACCGCTGCTACGCCACTGGATTATCTACGCACTCAGGTAGGTCTCGGTCAAACAGTAGAAGCGATCACGCGTGCGCCGATATTTGGTTTGCTGGGTGGGCAGGGTATGGAGTGGGTCAATAGCGCATTTCTGCTGGGTGGTCTCTGGTTGTTGTATATGCGCATCATAAGTTGGCATATACCGGTGGCGGTGCTGGCATCCATCGGTTCGATCTCTGGTCTCGCCTATTTTCTCGACCCTGCGGTCTTCGCGAATCCATCGGTTCATCTGTGGGGCGGAGCGAGTATCCTTTGCGCATTTTTCATCGCCACCGATCCGATTACTGCATCGACGACCCCTTTAGGGCGGATTATTTACGGCCTAGGTATCGGTGGTCTGACCTTCGCTATTCGGACATGGGGCGGTTATCCCGATGGGGTTGCGTTCGCGGTGTTGCTAATGGGCCTAGTCGTTCCCTTGCTTGATCATTACACGGTGCCCAAGGTATTTGGTGCAAGGACTGACCGTGGCAATCAGTAGCGAGCACAAAGGTATGGTTGTTGCCGGCTGGCTACTGGCCGTCTCGGCGTTATTGGGAACGGGTCTATTGGCGGTCGTCAATCAGCACTCCGAACCTTATATCGCAGAAAATGAACGCATAATGCTACTTCGCAGCTTGAACGAAGTGGTGCCCATAGAAAGCTATGACAATGAGATCTTGGAGGACCAAATGATGGTCCTGGCCCCCGAGTATCTGGGTAGCAAGAAAGCCTCAATCGTCTACCGCGCAAGAAAGGCGGGCAAGCCGGTCGCAGTGGTACTGACCGTGGTCGCACCGAATGGTTACAGTGGCCCCATCGTGTTATTGGTCGGCATAGATTATAGCGGCGATATCACCGGAGTGCGGGTGGTTAAACATCGCGAAACGCCGGGTCTTGGCGACGCCATCGAGATTGAACGCAGTGACTGGATAGAAAGGTTCACTGGAAAATCGCGCCGTAACCCGGGCAGAGCAGGTTGGAAGGTGAAGCGAGACGGCGGTGAATTCGATCAACTGACCGGTGCAACGATTACGCCGAGGGCTGTGGTCGCTGCGGTTTCTGGTGCGCTCGAGTATTTTGAACACAATAGAGACAATCTGTTTATCTCGAACGCTGAAATTCAGGCGCGAGACGAAGAAGCAAAGGGCCTACAGCAATAGGTCATGGAGAATTTAGCATGAGTGACAATGTATACGGCGACATCGTAACAAATGGTCTGTGGACCAATAACCAAGCCTTGGTGGCGTTACTCGGTCTTTGTCCGTTGCTGGCAGTATCGTCAACCGCCATCAACGGTCTGGGTTTGGGCGTTGCGACCATGGCGACCCTGACACTGACCAACCTGATTGTGGCGTCCATCCGGCGATGGATTTTGCAGGAGATTCGCATCCCTATGTTTGTGATCATCATTGCCTGCGTGGTGACCGCTATCGAATTATTAATGAACGCCCATCTGCACGACCTCTATCGTGTATTGGGAATATTCGTGCCGTTGATCGTCACTAACTGCGCGATCATTGGCCGTGCCGAAGCCTTTGCATCGAAAAATAATGTCGTCCGCTCAACGCTGGATGGATTGGTTATGGGGCTGGGTTTTGCACTGGTGCTGGTATTCCTGGGGATCATCCGCGAGATACTCGGCTATGGCACTATTTTTCGCGGTGCAGAGCTGATGCTCGGTCCTTGGGCATCGGATCTGACGATAACCCTCGCCAGTAACTACGACGGTTTGTTGCTTGCCATATTACCGCCCGGTGCGTTTATGGCGCTGGCCGTGATTATCGCACTGAAGAACAAGATTGATCGTGTGCAGCAGAGACGTAGTGCAAACGCAGTTTCTGTAGCGGTACCCCTGCAGTCATCGCGGGCCTAGTCATGATCGAAGAACAGGCATTGGTCATCGCGGTGGAGAAGGGTGCGGTTGTTGTCCAGACCCAGCGGGCATCAACCTGTGGCAGTTGTGCGACAAAACAGGGTTGTGGCACATCGGCGCTGGCTAAGGGAATGGGCAAGGGATACACGGAGTTACGGGTTGTGTCAGATTTGGATGTTAATGTCGGTGATACAGTGATTCTGGCGATCGATGAATCGTCGTTGCTTAAAGGTGCTGTGTTTGTCTACTTGTTGCCGTTGATCGCCATGATCCTGGGGGGTATCACGGGCGACTATTGTGCAAATCTGTTCGCCTTGAATAGCGAATGGCTCAGCATTGTTTTCGGTGTTGCAGGGCTCGTCGGCAGCTTGTTGTTGATACGTCTAAATCCGTATGCGCATCGATTTCAACAACAAATTCAACCAAGGATGGTGTGCAGGAAGTATTAATCCAGTCGTAGTAATCGGCTTGGGGACGGTACCGCGTACTCTCGAAAAGACCGCTATCATGAA